>Ga0209403_10000110_pt1 | contig 124882 bp, 91 predicted proteins | sample ArcticOcean_MG_C_8_FD_187440 | JGI IMG/M metagenome (GOLD analysis project Ga0209403, IMG submission 187440) | Marine microbial communities from western Arctic Ocean - ArcticOcean_MG_CB11_86 (SPAdes) (version 2) | ecosystem: Environmental > Aquatic > Marine > Oceanic | place: Arctic Ocean...
TGAAGAAGCTCCTGCTGAAGAAGCTCCTGCTGAAGAAGCTCCTGCTGAAGAAGCTCCTGCTGAAGAAGCTCCTGCTGAAGAAGCTCCTGCTGAAGAAGCACCTGCTGAAGAAGCTCCTGCTGAAGAAGATTCGAAGGCCAGCGAGTAGTCACTGCGGCGGTCGAGAGCCACGTCATCTGCAGCACTGGCAGTCGCTGACAGTCTGTCCTCAACTGCTGCTTGTCGTTCAACAGCCAGGTTGATAGACTACCGTGCCGCCATCGTCTCCCCGGCAGGCCCGCGACGCCAGAACTCATTTTTGAGTTGGCGATCGAGACTCAGGTCTGGAATCGAAGGCGAGCGAGTCAACGCAGGTCAGATCGTAATAAAAGGAGTTTCCACGATGGCGAGCTTTAACAAGGTGATCTTGGTCGGAAACGTCACCCGGGACATCGAAGTGCGGTACACGCAGTCCAGCATGGCGGTCACGGACCTGGGAATGGCGGTCAACGATCGTCGCAAGAACCAGCAGGGCGAATGGGTGGAAGAGGCCACTTTTGTGGATGTCACCCTCTGGGGTCGTACGGCTGAGGTTGCCGCAGAGTATTTGAGCAAGGGATCACCTGTGCTGATCGAAGGCCGACTCAAGCTCGATACCTGGGAAACCGACGGTCAAAAGCGATCCAAGCTCAAGGTTGTCGGCGAACGCATGCAAATGTTGGGTGGACGCGGTGGTAATTCCGGCGGTGGTGGCGACGGTGGCGGCAGCCAATACAGTGCCGCGGCCAGTACTCCGGAGGCACAACCGGCGCCGCAGCCCTCTGGTGCAGCTCCGGACGATGAGATCCCTTTCTAGGATCCCAGCGGACCACGAACCACTGACCAGCCGTCCCCCTTTTGGACGCCGCCGGTTTACGTTATTCTGGGTTTTTAGCAGTTTTCCAGATATCTTCACGGTGTTTTACAGGACGCTCTCATGGCCCAGTCTAAAATCGCCCCTCGTCGAGGAAAACGGCTGCCCAAGGGTCCCAATGGTGGCGTCCAGCTGCTGCTTATCCACTCGGTCGAAAACCTTGGCAAGCAGGGTGAGATCGTCGAGGTCAAATCGGGTTACGCCAACAATTTCCTGGTCCCTTACGGACTGGCGACGCTGGCATCGGATCACCATTTGCGGATGGTGGAAAAGCACCGCGAGAAGCTCCAGTCGATGGCCCGTTCACGGCTCAAGGACCTCGAGGACCTGGCCAAACAGCTCGGGGACGAGAGCATTATTATCGAGGAGCGAGCCAACGAGGATGGTCACCTCTACGGCAGCGTGACGCCGGCCGAAATCGCCAAAGCACTTTGTGCTCGCAACTACACTATCAGCGAGGAGATGGTGGTACCGGAAGGCGCGATCCGGGAGCTGGGAAGATATTCCATCCCGGTCCAACTGCATTCCGAGGTCACCGCCTCGATCACGCTCTGGGTCATCGCCACGGATGCCGATACCAACGCGACTCCTGACGACCCGGCCGAAGACGAGTAGCCAACTGCTACCTGCCCGTCGAGCGAGTCTTGCCATGTTGCCAGCATGCGATATGATGGCGACGTTCATGCTCATTTCACGTCCTGCTGCAAGGATGGCAGTTGATGGCCAATGCCCCGCGAATTCATCCTGCTGACGGGCATAGCCAATCCAGCGAGGCGATCCTGGACCGCCAGCCACCGCTCGACCTGGCAGCTGAGCAAGGGGTACTGGGGAGTATCCTGCTCAAGCCGGATGTCATCGACGACGTGATCTTGGTTTTACGGCCTGGCGATTTCTACTCGGACGCCAACCGTCTGCTATACGAGAACCTCTCGGAAATGCACGACGAGGGCAAGAAGATCGACTCCACCCTGTTGGTCGATCGCTTGCGACAGGCGGGAGCGTTTGACAAGATCGGCGGAGCTGCTTACCTGGCGGAAGTGGGCCAGTCCGTTCCCAATGCAGCCCACGCCGTTTACTACGCCAACATCGTGCAGGAAAAGTCGACCTACCGTTCACTGATCCAGGTCAGCACCGAGATCCTCCAGGATGCCTATCAGCAAGGCCTGGATTCTCGAGCCTTGTTGAGCCAGTCGGAGCAGAAGATCTTCAGCATCGTCGACAGCCGGGGAGCCTCCTCGGTCAATTCCATCAACGACATTCTGCATCGTGCCATGGATCGCGTGGAAGCACGCATGTCTGGCAGCAATACCGAGGGAGCGGTGGAGACAGGCTTCACCGGTTTTGATGAATTGTGTGGCGGCCTCCACAACTCGGAACTCTCTATCCTCGCTGCCCGCCCCAGTATGGGTAAAACGGCGCTGGCGATGAACATCACCGAGAACATCGCCATGCGCGGGGAGCAGCCCGTGCTGTTTGTCAGCCTGGAAATGTCATCGATGGAACTTGCTGACCGCTTGCTCTGCAGTGCTGCCCGAGTCAACAGCCGGCGACTGCGAAACGGCACGCTCTCGATGGACGATCGCCAGCGACTCGTAGAAAAGGCCGGCCAGGTCAGCCAGGCCAGGTTATTTGTCGATGATTCTCCCAGCCGTACTGTCAGCGAAGTGGCAGCGGCCGCTCGCCGTATTCTCCGCCGGGAGGGCAGCCTGGGCCTGATCGTGATCGACTACCTGCAGCTGATCGAACCAGACAACTCACGGGACCCGCGGCAGGAACAGGTCGCTCGTATCGCTCGCCGACTGAAGGGACTTGCCCGTGACCTGGATGTGCCGGTGCTCTGCCTGGCACAGCTCAATCGGCAAGCGGAAGATTCTCGTGACCATCGCCCCCGCCTCAGCCACCTGCGTGAATCCGGCGCCATCGAGCAGGATGCCGATGTGGTGATGTTCATTCACCGCGAGGAGTACTATCACCACGGTGAAGACAAGCAGCAGTATCTTGGCCAGGCCGAGGTGATTATCTCCAAGCAGCGAAACGGTCCGGTCGGCGACGTGGAACTTGTCTGGGAAAAGGAATTCACCCGTTTCCACGACAAGGCACCCGAGCGGATGCAGGCTTTCGACAACTATAACGAAACTGCCGACGGCGACTTCTAGCCCAGCGGCAACTTCTCAGCCGCGTCCCAGGCCCCCAATCGGACTCGCTACGGCGTCGATCCCGGTCCGCCAAGCTGAAACCGGTTCCGGCCCATCTTGATGGCCAGGTTCAGCAGCGGCCAGACCAGCAAAGTCGCCTTGCCTGGTTCGGGGTTTTCGAGTATTTCTACGCAGCCCCGACACGAGTTTTAATCGGGAAAACCCCATCAGGACCCACAACGGTCCTCCCTTCCATCCCCTGGCTCCATTTCCAGTACCCCTCGCCCAGGCTGATATGCCGCGCGGTGGGCTGCCATAACGTTCGATGATCCTACGCCACATATCTTCTCTGCTGGAATCCGCTGGCACTCAGCTCTGCTGTCTGCTCACGTTATCCTTGCTGATCACGAGCGCCGCTGCGCAGCAGAACGCAACGACGGACGGGGCCAGGCAACCGCGCGAGGGTCTGCCAGTGGTGGACGTGCGATTTGTCGGAAACCGGGGAGTCAGCGACCAGAAGCTGCGGACCTTGATCCAGACGCGGGCAGATCGCGCCTTCGAGTCACGACTTGTCCAGGCCGACGTCCGACGCCTGTTTAACTCCGGCCTGGTCCGGGATGTCCAGGTGCTGACGCAGGTCACCCGTGGTGGCGTGGTGGTAACGTTCGAGGTCTTTGAACGTCCCACGATTCGCTCGGTCCTGTTCATTGGTAACCGAGTGGTCAATGACAAGAACCTGCTGGGTGAGTCCGGGCTCTCGATCGGCAGTGCGCTGAACAGCTATGCAGTCGAGGATGGCCGCCGCAAACTCCAGGAGTTTTACCGTGAGAAGGGCCTGCCGCAGGCGACTGTGACAATCATCAAGGGAACCGAACCGGGACAGGAAGATGTGGTTTACTACGTCACCGAGGGTTACCAGAAGAAAATTTCCGAGGTTCGATTTGTCGGCAACGACCCGGCCCTGGCGACCGAAGCCAGGCTCAAGACTAAAGTCAAAACCAAGCCAGGCTTTCTCAGGTGGGTCTATGGTGGTGAAGTCAAGCTGGGCCAGATCGACGAGGATTGCGAGAGCATCACCGCTTACTATCGCAGCCTCGGCTTCTTCCAGACTCGCGTTGGACGGCAACTCGATTTTGACAATTCCCGACAATGGCTGACAGTCACATTCGTCATCGACGAGGGTCCTCGATACGTCATCCGATCACTGCAGATCGAGGGGCACTCGGTCTTCAGCAAGGAGACGATCGCCGAGCAGCTGAGCTTGACCAGCGGCGATTATTTCAATCTGGCCAAGATGGGCAACGACGTCAGAGCACTCAAGGACCTGTACGGCACCTACGGGTACATCTATACCCGCGTCACGCCCGATCCACGGTTTACCGAGCAAGCGGGTGAACTGGATCTGTTATTGACAATCACCGAGGGTGAGCAGTTCCGGGTCGGCAAGATCAACGTGCATGTGAATGGTCTTCTGCCGCACACGCGTCACGATGTCATCCTCAATCGACTCTCCTTCGTACCAGGCGAACTGGTGGACAGTCGCCAGGTACGAACATCCGAACGACTGTTGAAGCGATCCCAGCTGTTCGTTAACAGCCCCGCCATGGGCACTCCGCCACGCATCGTGATCGAGTCTCCCACACTAAATTCCACCGCTCCACGAATCGCACAGCCACCGGCAGAAGACCAGCCATCGCCAGGCGCTACTGATCCACCAGCCACGTTCCGAGGACAGAACCCCGCAGCGGGCGCTGGCCTGATCGACCGTGGTTCGGTCTGGCGAAGGCCAGCCAGTGGGTACCAGCCCAGGTAACCGTCTTGCCCAGAAAGTTCCACTTGTGAATCCCATTTTTCCGACCCATCGACTGACCGCGCTGATCGCACTGGTGCCTCGTCACCAGCTGCTGTTACTGGTCGGAATCTGCCTGTTCGTCGGCTGCACCAGCCCGCTGGCGTCGCGCCCGTCGATCCAGGCCAACAGTCAAGCGGCAACGCTGCAGGACCAGGATCATCGACAGGTCACCATTCGAGGACAGCAGCCCGACGCCGGTAACACGACGGCAGAGAACCAACCAGAACGTGCCGTCAATCCACGCGTGATCCTCTCGGAAGCAGTTAATGCTGAGGGCCAGGGCGGTCCAGGTAGCATGGACTTACGAGATCGCGCCAGCGATGACTCACTCGACAAAGTCTCACCACTCTGGGATCGCCACGCACCACTGAATGTCGTCCCCTTCAATGTGCATGTCGAAGAAGCACGTACCGGTCGCGTGATGTTTGGTGCCGGTTACAACTCAGACCTGGGCGTCACCGGCAATGTGATGATTGATGAACGCAACTTTGATTACACTCGCTTGCCACGCAGCCTGGATGAAATTGTCGATGGTCGTGCCCTGCGGGGTGCGGGACAGGGATTTCGGCTGGAACTGGTGCCGGGACAATTCTATGAACGCTATTCACTGATGTTCAGCGACCCCTATTGGCGGGGCACCAATCTGAGCATGAACCTGAATGGTTACTACGTCGACCGACTCTACGTCGACTGGGATGAACACCGCACCGGTGGCCGTGTTTCCTGGGGATACCGACTGACCCATGATCTCTCCGTTTCAGCAGCCTTCCGAGCTGAAAATATCAAGGTTCGTCGCCCCCGCGTACGAGGCGTGGAAGAACTCGAATCAGTGCTGGGTGACAATGACCTCTTCAGCGGACGAGCCATACTTACACACGACACACGCGACGTCCCCTTCATGCCGACCGAGGGTCACTACTTCGAGATCAGTTATGAACAGGTGTTTGGGAGTTTCGATTATCCGCGTGGCGAAGTGGACTTCCGCAAGTACTTCCTGTTCAAGGAACGTGCCGATGGCTCGGGCCGCCGCACGCTCTCCTATTCACTCAAGCTGGGAATCAGCGGTTCGCAAACCCCACTGTTCGAAAACTACTTCGCTGGTGGTTTCTCCACGCTCCGTGGTTTCGATTTCCGTGGCGCATCTCCCAAGAACAACGGTGTGGTTGTGGGCGGCGAAATGCGTTTGCTCGGATCAGTCGAGTACATGATCCCACTGACCGGCGACGATATGCTGAGAGGCGTCTTCTTCACCGACTTTGGTACAGTCGAAGAAGAACTCAAAATCCACGGCGAAGATTTCCGCGTCACAGTTGGCTTCGGATTGCGGCTGGCAATTCCACTGATGGGACCCGCCCCGCTGGCACTCGACCTGGGTGTTCCCCTGATGCGAGAAGATGGTGACGAAATCGAGAACTTCAGCTTCTTCTTCGGCTTTGGCCGCATGTAGAGCCTCGTCCCGCTGATCTTCAGCGACAGGTGTCTCAGCGCAGCAGCAACAGGGCCATCGTCGAGAAAATGATCAGCAGGCAGGCGAACCACATCACCAGGTTGCGTCGCCGCTTGCGACTGACTCGCTCCCCCTGGCTTCGCTGAGTCAGCTCAACTCGTTTTTTGCCTCGACCGACCGACTTGACCGGTGCTGCAAACGACACCGGATCCCCTTCCTCCTCGGCCGGCTCGCTGGCGGGCGCAAAGTCAACCGGCTGAGTTGCAGTTGCCGGTCTGCCCGTCGATCCATCCAGCGCCGGTGGCAAACTGGTCGAGGTCGACTTTCGCCGTGGAGCGGGCGGGGGCTTGGGCGAGGGTGCCGCTGGTGGTTCGTGATCAGCTGAATCGGGCAGCTGAATCACCTCCTGGCAATGAGGGCAGCGGACGCGTCCCAAGGCGGACTTGTGCTCCGCCTCAAAAGCACCCTTGCATTGCGGACAATGAAATTGATCAGCTGCCATGATCCGCCGATAAACGAGTCAGCCATAGAACGTGCTCAGCAAGGACTGACTCTAGAGTTCCCTGCCAATCTCAAAAATACGATCGGCGTCGAGTACCTGGTCGTTGCTCGTGAACAACTGCTTGAGTGCCGCTTTATGGATCTTCATCTTCGTTCCACCCACGCCAATCGCACCGTAACAGCTGGTGCCATCCCGCAGCTCGGCTTTGTCCATCACGCCCACGCCCTCAATCCCCAACGGATCGACCGCATTCAGATCAATCGCCACCTGCAGCTCATCAAGCCCCTGCCAGGTTGCCGCTGCGATCAATTGTATACCCTCTGCCCCGGCAGCAATAACCAGCTGGACTCCCTCGAGGGCGGCAGCTGTCTGCTCCTGATCCGCTGTTTCCACTGCCGACAGCCGTGCTGCGGGAACCTGCTGTACGATTCTCTCGACCGCCTGCTCCGCCCGGACACTTTGCCGTGATGCCAGCCTGACCGTGGCTCCCTGCTGAACCAGCAGCCGTGAAACTCGCTGCCCCACCGGACCCGTACCAGCCAGTACCAAAGCCGTCACCTGGTCCAGCTGAAGTTGCGCTGCAGCCGCCAACACGGCAGCAACTGCGGTGGTGTTGGCACCATTGGCATCCAGCATCACGGAGACACGCATGGGACCAAAGAAACTGGCCAGCACCGCTGCCAATAGCTCTTCTCCAGCCACCACATCCGCTCCACCAACATAGATGGCCGTGTTGTTAAGGTCCTCAGGACCCCTGGTGAAAATGGCACCGTGGACCAGGTCACGCACCTCGTCAATCGTCACATGGTCGTATTGCAGCAGCTGGTCGATGCCCGCATCGACGGCCACTACGGCATCAAACAAGCTGGCATGGCTGTCTGGATCAAGTTGAACGAGGATCTTGGGTCGAGACATCAGCACGCGGTCCTGCGTTAGAAAGAAAGTCTACGCCGTGAGCGCGCAGTATCGGCGGAACCCAGCAGGTCCCGCCGACATCTGCTTACTCATGATAGCAGCATATTCTGCCAACAATGGCTACTCGCCACCGCCATCGCCACCGCCATCGCCACCGTCGCCACCGCAATCGCCGCCACTGCCATCGTCGCCACCGCAATCGCCGCCACCGCCATCGTCGCCACCGCAATCGCCGCCACCGCCATCGTCATCGGAGAATCCGAGGAAGGGGTGAATGGCATCGTCCTTGGCGGCCAGCACTTCCTCAATCGAGGGGCTGCCCGACATGGCATTCGAAATGGCATCCTTGGTCGCTTCATAGTTGTAGCTGTAGATCTTGGCATTATCCTCGGCGCCGGGCGCAATAAACACGCCGCAGACGATCACGAGATCTTCTGCCTGGTCAGCCGGAATGACACCGTCAGCAACCGAATCTGCAACTGCCTTGGCAACGGCAGCCTGGGCTGGACCGAACATCTGCAGAGCCTGCGCCATGCCCTCGATCGTGACCTTGGTAACCATCACGGTTGCCGGCTTGACTGCCAGGTTGGGAGTCAGTACAGCCAACAGATTGTTGTGGCCGGAACTCTGACGTGCCAGGGCATTGGCAAAGGCAACACCGACAGGTCCGTCCTTGCTTCCGACTAACAAATCAATGTGGGCAATCTCGTTGCCATCACCCGCCAGCGCCTCACCAACGTACATGGACATGAATCGGTACTCCGTCGTTAGAAATCGGTTGCAACATGTCCGCCGACGCAGACAGTCAGCCGAAAAAATAACACACCGGGACCCAATTGCAAGATCCCCTCGGGGGGGGCTCACGATCGACTGCGGCCCAGTGGCCGCTGACAGGCAAAATCGGTAGGGTGGTATTCATGGACGTTGAGCTGGTGATTGTCGGAGCGAGTGCCAGGGCTGCCGTGTTTTCGGCGCTACGCGGGGGGCTGCGGCCAGCAGCTGCCGATCGCTTTGCAGATTGCGATCTGACCGCCCGCGTGCCGGTCGAAACGATCAATGACTATCCTGCCGGCTTGACCCGGGCCCTGGACCGCTGGCCCAAGCGAGACTGGCTGTATACCGGTGGACTCGAGAACCACCCCAGCGCGATTGCCAGCTTGAGCCGGCAGGGACGTTTACTCGGTAACGGCCCTGACATCCTGCGACAGGTCCGCCAGCCACAGCAACTGGCTGAATTCCTGACAGCCTGCAGACTCCCTTGCCCCGAGGTCCGGCTAACGAAACCGGGCGACCCCAGTCGCTGGCTGAGGAAGCCAGTTAATTCGGCTGGCGGGGCCTCGATCCGGCCCGCCGACCAGCCAGTCCCAGCGGGTGATCGGACCGCTGTCTATTACCAGCGCTGGATTCCGGGCAGAGCAGCCAGTGCCCTCTTCCTGGCAGCTGGCCAGGACTCGCAACTGCTCGGCATCACCCAGCAACTGGTTGGCAGCGATTTCAGTGCAGCTGCGACGTTTGCCTATTGCGGCTCGATTGGCCCCTGGCAGCTGGCAGGAGACCGTCTCGACCAGGTCCAGCAGATGGGACAACAGCTGGCCCAGCACTACTCGCTGACTGGCCTGTTCGGCATCGACCTGGTGATCGACGATCAGCAGGCATGGTTCATTGAATTAAATCCTCGCTACTGCGCCTCAGCTGAAATCCTTGAATGGGCGCGAGGAGAGTCTCTGGTCAAGTCGCATCTGGAGGCCTGCCGCGAGGGCCAACTGGCTCCAGACTGCCAGCTGGGATCCAGCCAGTTTGGCAAGGCGATCCTGTTCGCCCGCCAGGACCTGGTTGTACCTGCCAGCTGGTCCACACTCTGCCACAGCAGCGACGGCAGCGATCCGGGATTCCCACCGGTCACCGACATTCCAGCCGTGGGAGCACTTATTTCAGCGGGCCAGCCAGTCACCACGGTCTTCACCAGCGGATCCACCGCCGCCGCCGTCGAAGCAGGACTGCGGGCGTCGATCAACCAGCTTGAGCACCAGCTCTATCCGCGCGCTGCTTCCACAGCAGCCGAGCTGCGGCACTAGTGCCGCCTTCATGGTGCAGCAGCAACCCCCCCGCTCAATCTCTGCGTGGCTCGACCCGGCAGAGCGCAGCAGGATTGAATTGCGGACGGATGGAGAGAGGCAGCTGGGGAGTTGGTTCTGGCGGAGCGTTAGCTTTCCGGCAGCCACTTGCGTCCTGCCATCTGTGGCAGATAATCCTCTTCCTGTCCCAGCTCGGCAATCTTGCTCATGACTTCTAACAGCTCCGACTTGGCCAGCTGCCGTGACTCCAACTTGGAAACCTCATGCTGCGAGGGTTGCGGCAGGTAGTACGGCTCACCGACCGTCAGCACAACATCGGCGGTCATCAAGAAGGCGCTAAATGTCGTACCGGCATACGGTGCACCGGAAATATGACAGGGAATCACTGGCACGCCCGCCTTGAGTGCTACCCAGGTTGCGCCTGGTCGAGAAGGCAACATGAACTGATCGCTCTCGTTGACACGACCTTCCGGCATGATGTTGACGATCTCGCCCGCCTTGGCCAGCTCAACGGCCCGCCGCATGGACGCATTGTCGACACCCCGGCGTCCGGTGGAGATCAGCGGCACGGGGCGAAGCAAGAGGTTCAGTATCGGCTGGTCATAGTAGTCACGGGCAATCATCGAGTAGATAGGACGGTCGGCAGCCACCTGCATGAACATCAAATCAATGTTACTGCGATGGTTGCAGACCAGGATCGCTCCACCGGACAATTTCGGCAGCCGCTGTTTTTTTCTCAGCCGCCATGCGCAGGAGGTGTAGACCAGCACAAGAAACAGCAGCAGGACCTGGACAAAGCTGAAACCGGATCGGCGTGAATATCGCCAGGCGATAGCCAGGGGAGCAAGAATTACCAGCAGCAACACGAAGTCGGCGATTGTGTCCTGACTGGGGATGCTGAACATAGGCTCCTCGTCCGATATCGACAGCCGGTGTCAACGTGCAGATCCGGTCACCCGTACGATTGGCGACCGAGGGCCAGGCTACCACGCGGGCACGCCGACAGTTCAGCCTGCCAATCGTGATATACGATTCACCGGCATAAATCCACCGTCGGCCGAGGCTGCATGGCACAACTGCATCAGGTAGGCATCCTCGACGCTATCGTCGTAGAAGTCCCGCAGGACCGACGTGGCACGAAAGCCGAGGCTGCGAAAAAACAGCTGGGCGGCGAGATTCGTCTCGCGAACTTCCAACATGATTCGATTGCGACGCTGATGAGAGAGCTTGCTTACCAGCTTCTTTACCATGTGCCTGCCAACTCCCTGCTTTTGCAGCTCCGCATGGACAGCGAAGTTGAGGACGTGCAGGTGGTCCTTGTGGAGTTCATAGACCATGAACCCGACGATCTTCTCGTTGTACTCGGCCACCATGCCGATACAGTTTCGTTGACGCAGGCAACGAATGAAGTCTTCTTCGGTCCAGGGGAACTCGAAACAGCCGCGCTCGATTTCCAAGACGTCAGACATATCCCGCCGGATCATCCAGCGAATATGGTCTGACAGCTGTGCCTTTTGCTGAGAGCTCACTGCGACGCTTTTCCCATCATCACGGCAGCTGATCCACCAGAAAAAATCTCGCCAAGACTGCGAGTTGGTGGAGAGTAGCAGATCGCCCAAAACGTGCCAAGACGAACTTTTGGGCAGACAGAGTGATTTGCCAGGGCTACTGTTTGATGTACGTCATCGTGCTTGCGGAGCGACTCAGATGGACAGGAGCATCCACCAGCCAGCCACCCCAGGAGTGCCTCAAGGCAGCAGCAGCACTTAGTATCATCAGCAGCAGGCCCAGCACCGATGGCGCCAGGCAGAGCCACCAGGCAAAGCCTGTCAGGCCACCCCAGGCGTAGGGCCAGCGACTCAGCGACTCACGCCAGGGCACGCGCCGATAGACGACCACGGCAACAGCCAGTATCACGATCGACAGCAAACCGTGCAGAATTGCGTCCAGCATCCGTCCGCTGGAATTGCTGGCAAATCGAACTCGTACACTCGCCTGGCTGCCCGCAGTACGGAAGCGGACGAGCGACGACTCCGCCGACAGCAGGACAGCAAACATTTCTCCGCTGGATGAAGGCACGCTCACGGCAGCACGCGAATCCTGGTCGTCGCTGCGGATACCGAGCTGCAACTGCAATTGCTCATATCGACTTGTAATGTCAGCTATCGAGTCCGACTGGCTGCCCGCCTGCGACGGCCCCTCCAGGCTGGCCAGTCGAAACTGCTGCTGCAGATAATGACGCTGCCAGGGTAGATACCAATCTTCCATGTTGACCGCCTGGCTGACTGTTGCCAGCTCAGAGGACAAGGCAATCATCGACAGGACCTGGTCGATACGGAGCCGAATGGCCGCCGCGCTGTCAAGCGGGACAATGTCATTCACCTGCGGCTGGCCCAGGTCTTCTGCGCCGACGATTGTCCACAACGTCGACTCCGGTTCCACACCGTCGAGTTGCGGACAGGCAAGCCTTGAACTCCCCAGTTGTCTGATACTGCCGGACAGGTCTGCCTGGAACAGAATTTCTATTCGCTGCGGCAGCTGGCTCGATTGCAGCAATAACTCGAATCGATTGTCCTGCTGCTGTTCGGCGCGGACCGTTACACCGCCAATCCTGGCATGCACCAGTGAATATCCCTCGGGCATCTTCACAACAACCTGCTCACTCCCGGCCGGCACCAGGTCATACTGGACTATTCCCATCAGCATGCCCGACTGATGCTGCAGGATACGAATATCGGCCAGCCCAACCTGCCTCCCACCGCCAACTTGCTGGACAGCACGAATGTCTGCCTCGAAACGCGGCAGCACGCCGATGAAGACCGAGGATCCGCGCGGCACTTGGTAGGGCAAAGCCGACGGAAGCGATGCCACTCGCTGCAACCCGGTGGTCGCCCACTGAATCAGGGTATCGTCAATCTGATCGGGCAGGACAACGTACCGCACAGCGCGATTGGAATCGAGCACCATCACGTCGGGAATCCGGAAACCCTCGGTGGCAACCGGCACCCGAAAGGTGATGCTCAATGTGCTGATTTCTTCAAATGGGTGTGGTGGAGTGAGTACAAGCTGGCGACGTGACTGGCCCGGAACCTGCCTGAGTTCCACCGCGATGGGTGGATCGACCGAGATCGACTCAGCCCAGGCCTCGGGAATCTCCAGTCGCAGCTGGTCCATCACGCCCGAGCTGACATGCAGCTCACAATCGACACGAGCAATCCATTCGTTCTGTTCCCGCGAGAGCCAGCTGACAAGCGTCGCCTGGCTTTCTGGCTGCTGGCTGAAAACGCGAATCCTGGCCGCAGGGGTGCTTGGACTGTCGGCCGGTCGTAGTTGGCTGAAGCTGGCCACCAGTCGGCCCGCCTGGCCGCTCACGATTTCCTCGTGCTCGGTCACCAGCCGCACATGCTCAGCCACATCTTCAAGCGTGATCGACATGGCATGGCGGCGGAGCAGCCGGATCTCACGCGACCGGACATCGCCAGCGAGGAAATGAATGCCTGGCAGATCCAGCAGATCACTTTCGCGCGGCACGCTCCCCTCGATCCGCAACTGAGATTCGCCCGTCAGCGGACGTTGCAAAAGTACCATCAACTGGCCATCCTCGGCCTGCTCCAGCTTGAGCGGTACAGGGCCATCGTCGTTATCCAGCGATACAGAAGAAAGCTCGAGATCGGCCGGAGCCAGCAACTGCATCTGCAACAGGCCACCACCTTCCGTGGTAATGCTGGCGCGGTAAACAAGGTCAGTCCCAAAGCGGCCGATCGTGACATCCTGAGCAGCCGCCACGGTCGTCTGAGGCAACTTGTAACGTGTCGCCAGATTCCACTCGGGATCACCTCCCCGCAGCACCAGGGCACGCTGGGGCGTCTCAGCCACTCCCCACTGCTCGGCGAACTGCTCTCGATCAGCTTCTTCAATCTCCTCGCTGACATCCAGCCGCCATTCTAACTGGTCCGAAACGGTAATCCCCAGCCGCCGATCGAGCACGCGATCGGCGATCACATCGAGTGACGGTAACTGCAGATTGCCGATACCGGAGGTCTGGTTGAGGTAAAAGGAGGCTTCCAGCACAAAATCTTCCTGCTGCGACTGCTGCAGGGAAAACAGGATCGTCTGGCGTTCATCATTGCGGACACGCGGCGGCCCGGCGGTGGACTGCCCACCCTGCACAGAAATCAGCCGCAAGCGTGGATCTGTTTCCAGTTGAATCGTGTCGACGCTGCCAGCCAGCACGCGGAACTGGAAACGGGCATCGAGTATGACGGCATGCGGCTCGACCCGTAGCCAGTAGTACGGCTCAACCGCCACCTGTCGCTCGACTGGCGTCTCCGCGGGACCATCGGTCCAGCTCAAGGAGAGCTTGTCAACTGGCCCCAGCTCGGCCACAAGCTGGCCGCTGACCTCGTCGTGGCTGAGGCTTCCAAGTCGACCGGCGATGTCTGGCAAGGGAGCGTCTGGCGGCAATTGCAGCCGGAGCTGCGTGTCCAGCGCCGCTGGCACATCAAACTCGATGACAGAACGTCCTGCCAGGTTCTGCCGGCGTGGCGTCAGCTGCAGTGTCAGTTCGTGTATGCCAGCCTGGTCGACTACAAAAGCCAGGCTCTGGTCCTGCGGTGAAATCTCCAGCTGCAAGGGCTGGCCATCCAGCAACACGTCTCCCAGTTGCACCTGGCCAGCCCGGATCGGCAACTCAACTCGCTGATCCGCCGACGACAGATGCAGCTGGTAGCTGACGCTGATCGGTCCATCCATCAGTCGCTGTTGATCGGCGGACCAGGTCCAGCTGCTCACGTAACGGGCCGAACTGATCAGCCAGCGTTGTCGCAGTAGATCGAGATCTGCTGCGCGTCGATGCAGTTCATCAAAAAACGGTTCTGGAACATAGTTGTACTGGCCCGTTGGCTCGCCCGCGTCGTCAACCGGGATCAACATACGGTGGACAACCAGCGGCCCGTCTGCCTGCTGTGGCCCCCTCTCAACCGCCGGCTGGCCTTCCTGTCCAGCCAGTCCAGCCAATCCAGCCAGGCTAAAGAAGACCACCAGTATGCCCAGCTGCCGCGGTGCCAGCTGCAGCTGAAAACCCAGCGGCGTCTGCTGCTGCGGCTCAAGTGGTTCGTCGTTGACCATGCCACGACGCAGTGAGAGTAAGACCATCGAGGTCACAATCGCCAACCAACCCAACGTGGAAAAAGGATAAACGGCAGCCGGCGCAAGCAATGCCAGGGCGGCCATCGCCAGTGCCAGCGGAGCGGTCCAGCCTGGTCGAATCGTGCCCAGCCAGGAAAATGCGACCAGCAGCACCAGGTACAGCGCCAGGTAGAGTGAACGAAACGAGAGCTCATGATAGATGGTGACCGGGACCGGCAGATCAACATGCAGCGGCTGCCGGTAAATTGTCCAATTGCGATCGGCAGAACCCCTCTTTAAAATTCCGCTGGCTGGCCGCCAGGGGCTGCCTGCCGAGCTGCCCAGCGCTATCCAGGCGTCGCGGTGCAGGGCGCCTGGCAAGCCCGGTGTCGGATCTGCCGAATCCACCGTGGTAGCAGCCAGGCTACCCAGCAACTCGTCCTGCCAGCGGATCGGGAGGCCATTCAGCAGTGGTGCTCCATCCGTCGTGAGCATGATCCAGCCACCGGACATCACAATTCGGAGGTGAAAAAATCGCACCAGGTCACGAAAAGAACTTACCGACGGTGGCAGGTTCGTGGTGGCAGTCACACCCGCTTGCTGAAGTGCCAGGTGATCAAACCACCAGGTGATTGAAGTCGCCTCGTCCGCTCGGCTGTCGGGATCGGCAGCAGCAGTCTGTCCGGATAACTGGTCGAAGAGATCGCCCCAGGTTGCTGGCCGCTGCTCAACCGAACGACCCAGGACGGCATCCAGCCGGCCCAGTGCCCCGCTCGCCTTCACGTCCGTCAACTGGCTGCCTGGATAGAGCGCCAGGCGACCACCGATTTCAAGTGGCCCGCTGGTCGCATCACCGCCCCAGAGCGGCCCAAACATCCTCTGGCCCCAGGAAACAGCCTGGCGCTGACCGGTCAAGCCACGTGCTGCATCCAGCGCATGATATCCACTCGGCAAGAGGACTTCCCAATGGCCGTCGAGGATCGGGCAATCAGGCCGCGGCAACTCGTTCTCCACAGACGTCAGCATCCCCAACGGCCTGGAACGCTGTTGAAACTGTAACTCGACGGTGACATATCGCTGCGATTCTGGCAGATCAACCAGCACCGACCTGTCAGCCAACTGGATCCTGCCAGCCGGCAACTGCCTGCCATCGACAATCACGTTAAGCCGGCCGAGCTGAGCAGGCAGCGAGAACTCGATCCGATTCCGTCCGGCATTTTCAATGGAATAGTGGGCGTGATGGTGTGCCAGGCCATCGGTGGTGAAGCGTGAACGCATCCGTGCATGCCAGATCCAGGCACGCGGTCCATGCTCAGCAGCTGGCCGCACCTCAAGTTCAACCGTGTTGGGCATCGATGGCTGGTAACGGTACATGGCACGCGGAGCACGCAGGCGGTCATCCGGTACGGACGGAGCCGGAATTCGCTTCAATCCGCCGGCCTGAATTTCCAGCGAGGCAGCCAGCGAGGAATACACAGCCAGCGTGGCCAGCTGGGTGCTCGCCTCGGGCAGTGACAGCAAGTGGACTCGGGCGGATGCCTTGAGCTCGGATTGCACTTGCCCAAGCAACTCAAAGGGTGCCGTCAATGGCTCCGGCAGGACCAGCTCCCAGCTGTCGCCGGCAGTCAGGCCAAGCTGCTGTTGCTGCTCAGCTGTTAACTGCCGGGCCGCCACGTCACGGACCGGCGAGCCAGCCAGCTGCCATTGAAGCGGCTGCTGACCCGATTCATCAAAATGCAGTAGGACCCGGTTCAGCGGCGTTGACTGGGGACGGCAGGTGACCCGGTAACTCTCCTGCAGCGTGTCTTCTGTCACATCGGCCCTGACTTCAATCAGCGCCTCGTAGCGTGGCCTGGCCTGCCTGGCAAACATCAGCAGGCTGCCTGACTCGGGACCATCGCGATAGATCAGCGAGCTGCTCTCGGCGTTGATTGCAGCCGCCAGCTGGGTATCCAGATCGCTGGCAGCCAAACGCTCCAGTTCCTGGTCCTGACGCAGCTGCAGCTGGTAGGGCGGATCAACCTGGACAGCAATAATCCCCTGCCGGCTGGCCATGCCAGCCATCACGACGGGCTGCAGGTTGACGCCGTTCAGGCCCTGGGCAGTCACCGTTCGGTGGGCGCGGATCAGTAGCTGCACTTCACGATCGGGACTGATCGCCTGTTTCAGCTTCACCTGCAGGCGGCCACCGCTGCCATCCAGCTCGGCCAGTTCGGTTTCATAGTCATCGATTGCCTCTGCCGGCTCGGTCTCCAGGCTGTCGATCGTCCAGCCGGGGGTGATGGTCCCACGCAACGTAAACTGGTTGCCGTAACGCGAGCGAAAGAAGCCAACCCAGCTGGCAGTGGCCCGCAGTGGCGAAATATCCAGCTGCAAGGCAGTCTGCAGTTCAACCTGTTCACTCCGTCGCGCCAGCACCAGCTCGACCTCTGGCAGCGGCTGGTGCGATTGAATCACACGGGTTTCTCCCCCCTGCTCGTCGGGCTCGGCACGAATGACATTTCCACCGTTGACTGCCAGGCCCCTGAGAGCCAGGTCGGCTGGCAAGTGCAGCTGAATCTCGCCTTCACGCCAGAAAACATCTTGCGCGCTGACCACAGGCAGCGTCCAGGCAGCCCCCAGTTTGACCTGGCCCACCGCCTGGATGACGAGCACATTGTTTTGGCCCAGCAGCTGTGTTGGGAAAGTGAAGTTGTGGACCAGCGTCGCTGCTTGACCCTCCACGGTCCAGCTAATGGCCTCATCGCCAACCCGTGCAGAAAGCAGGGCAAGTCCATCGAGCTTGAGCGCCAGCTGCCGCAGCGGCTCATTGTAGACATCCAGGTTGAACTGCGCATTCAATTCAACCTCGCCCTGATTGAATGCGTAATCGCTCTGCTGTCGCAGCAACGTCAGCTGTTGACGCCGACGGAAAGGATTCCTGGGAATGACTGTCAGGCTGAGCCGATCGTGGCCACCCAGGTCGATGTGCCACAACAGGTTGCGGTTGGCCGCGCCATCCTGGTCCGGCTCGGGTACCTCCTGCGGAGCAGCCAGCGGTTGCAAGTAACCCACATCGCAGAGCGGTGTCACGTCGGGCGGCAATTCCAGCACCAGCTGGCTCGTCGGCGCGGTGGGAAAAGCCAGCTCAAAGCGTATCTCGCCCAGCGAATTTCTACGGCCACGTCGCGACCAGCTGAATTGCAGTTCGCCACTGGCTGGTACCAGGCAGATCGGCTGTCCGGCCGCATCGCAGCCAAACACGGCAGGACTGGAATTCTCCTCGTCGGGCATCGTCCACTGGCCCTGGCTACTGGCCAGTTGTAGTGGTGCCAGCGAAAGTGGCACCAGCTCCTCGACTGCCAGCTGCTCGTCAGCAGGTAGCCTGGTGATCTGCAGCTGGGCTGTGCCTGCCACCAGTTCGTCGGCCCGCAGGCGGGCATGATACTGGGCACTCTGAATTCGAGCGCGGGAATCCGCCGGATTTGGTTGCGCGGCCCGGTTGATCAACTGGATCATCGACTCCACGTCGTCGCGACGTAGTGGCATATAGCCCTTGATCAGTGCGGCCAGGTCCTCGTGGGGGATAAAGACGCGGCGAAACAGCAGGGCGGGTGCCGTCGTCGGTTTGTCGGCTACGTCTGCCGGTACCATTGGCTGAGCCGCCAGCGAGCTGCTCAGCGCGCAGGCAAGCAAGAGGAACTGGCAGTAGCAATTCCACTTTTTCATGCCGGCCGCTCCGTTGCCGGCGCGTCGACCGGCATGACGACCGAAGCGGTCGAGCCATGGCCCCCGATTTCCAGCTGCACGTCTACTGCGTCGACAGCGTTCTCAGCCCGGGCGGTTGCCCGTCCGAGCAGCCGCGGGGAATTACCGGCTCGCCAGAATACTCCCCGCTGCAGCAACCGCGCCAGCAGCACGAGGGATCCGCCGAGCAGGGCTGCCTGGGCAATCAAGAGCACGACCTGGGGCCAATTCACCGAGGCCGCGGCCAGGGCGATCGTGACGGTCAGGAGAGTCAGCGGGTGCCGCACGATGGGCAGATAGATCAGCAGCACACCGACCAGCAATGTCACGCCTGAGACGACCAGCACAAGCAGCGATCGTCGTACCGTGTTGACCGTGAAGGAACCGACTGGCCCGATCGAGGTAAACAGGTACTGGTTCGTGCCACTCGGCATCCCTTCCTGGACGGTCGCTCCGATCCACTGTTCCAGGTCCGACTGTTGCATGTGTGACTGTCGCTGCCAGTACCATCGGCTCCAGGTCCAGCGTTGCTCGGATGTCATGTTGGCTGGACCGGAGAGCAGGTGTTCGCTGGCCGGTGTGATCAGCTGCCAGAACATGCGATCGACACTGCTCGCACCCACCACGCCCGGTGGCTCGATTTCCAGGGCTGGCATCACGCTGGCTGGATCGCTCCAGTACCAGAGTTCCACCACCTGGGACTTTTGCTCACCCGCCGGCAGGAAAATCTCCAGGACTCCCTGGTCATTGACGATCAGGGTCTTCACATTCAGTGGTTGCTGGTTGATCGCAGCGCGGAGGTTGGCGGGGAAATCCCGTGCCAGCTGAGGCAACTCGATTCGTACACGGCGGTCACCGGTCGTGAGCCGCATGACAGCTCGTTCATAGCGGACGGACGATGTCAGGTAGGTTTGTAGCCAGAGTTGATGCAGCTGGGTGGAGACAGTACCCCCGGGCTGGCCAAGCGTGACGACCAGGGGCATCGAATCGGTGAACTCGCTGGCGCGAAAGACCGGGTTACTCGACTCAGGCAGGTTCGCCAGAGCTGCTTCAGCTCGCTGCCATTTCTCCTCGCGGGGGACCGCCTGAACGACACCGTCCACGATCAGTTCCACACGGTTCTGCTGAAAAACGCTGGTCGCATCAGGCTCTGGCACAACCAAACCGATCGGCACGGTGACGGTCTGGTCCGCCTGCAACGTCGGCTGCTGGCCGCCATAGCGTAGCAACAGCTGAAAGCGGCCGATCCGATCCTGCAGCAGGTCGACTCTCACGATTCGCCTGACATCCGGATCACGACTGACCCTGTCGCCCTCCTCGGTCCAGGGCAGGACCTGGGGTTCCGCGGCGTCGCTCTCTGCTGCCAAACCATCCTCCAGCTCCGGCACCAGCAAGACCTGGAGTGAACGACGCAGTAGCAAGGTGGCCGGGATGTCCAGCCAGACCTGCTGCACCGGCTCATAGGCGACGCTGTAATGTAATTCCTGCTGGACCTGGTATTGCTGTTCGTCAATCGTGATGCGGGCCAGCGAGTCAATCGTGGCAGCTCGTTCGCGGATTCGCGTCAAGCCGACAAACAGAGGGGAGCTGACGTCGCCGCGATCCCGGTAGACAAGTGGAACCTGCTGGCGACGCGGCAGCAGGCGTTGCTGATCGTCCGTCAGGGTGGCCCCCGCCACGAGTCCTTGAATGTCGTCGATCTGGGGCACCAACTCGATATTGTCCGCGGGACTGACAATCAGCAGCCCGGGCGCGCGGCTGACCACCGTGGCTGTTGCCAATGGATCAGTGGTGGGCCGGGGCAGGAGCACGGACAGCTGGCGGGAATCGTCGGCTTGAGCGGCCGCCAGCGAGCGGAAGGCACTGATCTCGATCTCCAGGTTCTGGCTGTCTCCACTGCCGCTGGCTGCCACCGGTACCTGCAACAGGCCATCCGGGGACAGGCGGATTTTCTCCTGGTCGACCAGCTCAGCTGGCCGCGAGATAATCTGGTCGATCGTCCAGCCAGCCAGGTTGGCTTGCAACACAAACCCTCGTTTACCGCGCACCTGGCAGACCAATGTGGCATCAAGCTGTAGTTCGTCCTTTTGGACCTGCAACAGGTAAAGCGGCTCAATCCTCAGCCGTGTCTTTTCAGGTTGAATGCCGGTCTCCAGCAGGTAAGCCGGGCTGAAAAACTCAAACCGTGCCACTCCTTGCTGCTGCAGGAGCGAATCGGGAATCTCATCAATCCGCCGCAGGTCCCCATCCTGGAGCCAGGAGAGCGACCAGTTGCCATCAACGATAAAGTCGATGAAACCCGACTGGCGAACTGCATCAACAATCTCCACACCCCGCAGGAGTGTCGCCTTTGGCAGGTCGTCCAATGGCTCTGGGTCCTCGGACTCGGCTGTATCGGTGACCGTCGGACGATAGACCGCCTCAATAGTCAGCTGCAATTGGCTGGCCGGCTGACTCGATGTAATCTGCACTCGCTGTGAATCAGCGTCGGCACCCTCGGGAGGTGGCAGGACATTCAGGCGGATGTCACCCTGTGGCAGATCCAGGACCTGCATGCCAGGGGGTAGGGATATCACGAACGAGCTGACATCACCGACAGCACTTTTGACGGTGATCTCCGACTGCATGCTGATCTGCTCAGGACCCTTGATCGTGAACCGCGTGGTACTGCTGGCCTGTAGCCGAGTCACAGGCTTGCGAGCTGCCATGTCGGTCTTGCCCCAGGCGAGCTCCAGCTGGCCGCCGGCAAAATCAAAACTGAAGATGGTCCCCATGCTGCCGTCTGCCTGAGCAGTGACTCGCAACTGGTCACTGAATGGCACCGCGTCGGCCAGCGGCACAGCCAGTCGCTTGACCTGCGATCGAGCCTGCGGGCAATTGAGCGTGATGATCGACTGGCTACCCGCCTGCTGTGTTGGCACAATCAGGTTCAAAATCAGGGTATGCCGTGTGTCCGGATCGGCCTTGAGCCAGCAGACATGGCCATCCTTTTCCTTGTTCAGCGTGACAAAAAAGTCTCCGCTGCCAGTATGCTGCGGCGCCTTCTGCAGTACCGCCTGGTGGAAGCCCAGTGGTAGCGATATCCAGTCTCGTTGTAATGGCTGCTGGACAACACGCAGCTGCAGCTGGACCTCCATTTGCACATGGCCCGGCATCGCAACGCCGTCATAGACGACCTGTTCAATGGCTACCGGTGGCGGCACTTTACGACCCAGCAGGTTCTTCTGGGCTTTGTAAATCTGATCCCATTCCTCCAGCGAGAGATTGGCAACCGGGACCAGATTGCCCTCGGCATCACGCAGGTAAATCAACTCGGTGCGGGCCGCCCGCACACCCCCCTCCGCTTCCTCTTCATCCGCTGCCAGGACGCCACGGGGTGGCGTCGGCTGTTCAGGCGGCTGGGCGCAGGCTGGCAGAATGCCGAGCTCGAGTAATCCGGCAATCAGCAGAACGGTGGCCAGCAGGCCTGTGAGTTTTTCCGGCCGTGTTTTCATCACATTTCACTAGTACGGCTCGTGTCGTCCGTGGTTTGGACAACAGAGCCAATGCAGAGCTGCAGAAAGGTACTACTATTCTAGGCATCAACGGATTGGGTTCAAAGAGATTGCTTTGCCCAGATCACGAAAATCAGCTAATCCGAGCCCCTTTGGCAAGGCCTAGAATCTCTACGACCGTTATCACCTGTCGTTGGCGAACATTTCCAGCAATGCCTGGTGAAGTTGGGGACTGGCAGCCGCCAGGAAGAGAGGACGGTCGATGCAGAACGGCCCGCCGTCGATGTCAGTTACCAGGCCGCCCGCCTCCCGGACAAACAACACACCGGCAGCGACATCCCAGGGTTTCACGCTGGTCGCCCAATATCCGTCCAACCGCCCGGCGGCCAGGTAGGAGAGGTTCAGTGCTGCCGATCCCAGGCGTCGCACAGCCCGGCCGTGATGGAGGGCTTCGACGAAGCGGGCCACCTCGACCGAACCACGCTGGACATTGGCCGGAAAGCTGGCAGCCAGCAGCGACTCCTCCAGGCAGACTGTCTGGCTGACCCGGATCGGTTCACCGTTAAGTGTCGCTCCTTCGCCCGCAATGGCACTGTAGAGCTCGTTGCTGACCGGATCCAGCACGACTCCCAGTTGCGGTTCGCCGTTCTGCCAGAGGGCCAGTGAAACTGCAAACGGAGGTAACTGGTGAACATAGTTGGTGGTACCGTCGAGCGGGTCCACGATCCAGCAATACGGCTGTTCAGCAATCCAATTCTGCTTGTCATCTTCCGTCCAGCCAGGCGAATCGTCACCGCGAGCCTCTTCGCCCAGGAACGCATGCTGTGGGAAATGTGAGAGCAGAATGTCCTCAATAGCCTGCTGGGCAGCAACATCCGCCTCGGTCACCAGGTCACGAGGCGCCTTCTCGCGGGCTGAGATCTTGCCTTGCCAATCCAGCAGGATCTGACCAGCCTGGCGGGCCGCATCAATGGCAACCTGGATACAGTCATTCGATTCGCTCATGAACTGTCTCAATCCAATATTGAAAACCTGGAAATACCCAGCTGTCGCTCTTGTCGGCCATGAGCGTGGCAAAGCACGGCTGCGACCTGGTAAGCAGAAACCAGCTGGCTGACTGCGACGACAACAGTATAAATGGACGGGTTGCCGACGAAAAGTTACCCCTGGCATGACTTTGTTTGAGTCCCGGCAGGGCCCTGGCAGACAACTTTTCAGTCATAAACTCTGGACACTCAATGAAGTCTTGCTATCATCAGATGTGAAGGGTTTGCACGTTAGTCTTTACCTAGAGGACTGTGATTTGTGCCCCAGGTGGTGAACTTTTCACTGCTTGAAATCAGTAGTCCAACACGTGCAATGCCTTGAAGGCCTCTTCTCTGTTCCGGCCCCGCCGTAACACCTTGTGTGTGCGGCGGGGTTTTTTTTTGCAATCTGCCGGCCATTCGTCGCCCAGAATCGCTGCAACTGGCGATTGAAGCGTTTTGGTGCGATTAGCGGCCGAGCGGCAGTGAGGCGGAATTGAATTGCTGCCGCAGCTGTTGAGCCAGCAGTTCATCCTGCTCTCTCTGAACGAACCAGAATTGCAAGCGTGAGCGGCGAATCACACCCTTCTCGAGTGCACCGTGGCAGAGGCGGCTTGCCCAGCCGATCACTCCCGGCTCCGACTCGTCACCATCCAAGACCGCCTCATCCTGGTCCTGCGGATGCAACAACTCCAGGTAACTCCAGGGCGAATCGCTCCAGCGACAGAGTATAGCCTGGCATGCTCCCGCTCCCGCTTCCGCCGGCCGAAACTCGCCCGACAGGTTATCCAGCAGCAAGCACTGATCCACCGCCAGCCTGTTAACAGCATGGATCGCCAGAGCTTCATCGTGACTTTCATTTTGAGCGGCCACCAGCAGTTCCAGGCCGACCGCATCGGCAGACAGGGGGAGCTGCCGCCAGCTTGCTTCCAGCACGATTCGACGGTCTGGCCCCTCGGCGAAGCAGCCGACCAGCTCATCCTTACGGAGGAAACGGTCGACCAGAGAGAGCGGGACCTGGCGCTGGTCGTCGAGGACCAGCCAGTCGGGCCAGGCCAGCGGCCGGTCATCGAGCTGGGCGGCGGTCAGGCCACGTGCTGGATCATCCAGCGGCAGCGTCAATTCCAAGGGGCCATGCTGCAAGCTGGCGTGTTGATCGTGCAAGGTCCACATGGCAATTCTGTCCAAGACTCGTGGTGCGTGGGCGAAGGGAAGTTGCGCGGCGATACCTGCCCGCCTGGTGACTAGCTGATCAGTCGATCGATCACGGTGCCACCCTGGTCGGTCAAGCGAACATCCAGTCCCTTGAAGGGAACGGTCAGGCGGTGATGGTCAAAACCAAACAATCGCAGGATAGTGGCGTGCAGATCATTTACGTGAACTCCATCCTCGACCGGCGCCCAGCCGATATCATCCGTCTTTCCGTAAACCTGCCCACCCTGGATACCACCACCAGCCATCCACAGGCTATAGGCATAAGGGTGATGATCCCGTCCGGTGTTCTGTTTGTTACCGCCCCGGTTTTCACCCAGCGGTGTGCGGCCAAACTCACCGGCACAGATGACCAGCGTTTCATCCAGCAAACCACGTTGCTTGAGATCCTTCACAAGCGCTGCCGCCGGCTGGTCCAGCATGCCGGCGTTATAGGATATCTCGGCATCCAGGTTGCTGTGATGGTCCCAGGAGGCGTGCATCACGGTAATACAGCGAACACCACGCTCCACCAGGCGGCGGGCGAGCAGGCAATTCGTGGAGAACTGCCGGTACACGTTGGACCCTCCACCGCGGAAGTCGGTCTTGGCCGGTTCTGCTCGAGTCACGCCATAGTCGTCCAGTGTCTGGCTGCTTTCGGCGGCCAGGTCCATCAACTCCGGTGCGGCCATCTGCATTCGGAATGCCAGCTCATAGGCACTCATGCGAGCAGCTATTTCTGGATCCTGGAGCAGATCAAGTCGCCCCTTGTTGAGCCTGTTAATGGTGCTCAATCCCGCCTCTTGCATCTTGCGATCTATACCGGCAGGGTTCGCAAGGTTGAGAATCGGCTCCCCCTCGGATCTGAAGACGACCCCTTCGTAGGTCGACGGCAGGAACCCACTTGTCCAGTTCGAAACGCCACCACTACTTCCCCGACCCGCCGTCAGAACAACGTAGCCGGGCAGGTTATGGGAGTCGTTACCAAGTCCATAGTTGAGCCACGATCCGAGACTCGGTCGACCAAACCGGGGTACACCGGTGGTCATCATCAGCTGGGCTGGATGGTGATTAAAGGCATCGGTATGCATCGAACGCACGAGGGCAATGTCGTCCGCACAGCTGCCGATGTTTGGCAACAGGTCAGACAACTCCATACCACAGTCGCCATGCTTGACGAACTTTCGTGGACTGCCCATCAGGATCGCGGATTCCTTCTTGATAAAGGCGAAACGCACCTTTTCAGTCAGTGACTTCGGCAACTGCTGTCCGTTCCGTTCCTGCAAAACCGGCTTTGGATCGTACAGATCGACATGGCTCGGTGCCCCGGCGAGAAAAATGAAGATGCACGACTTGGCACGAGGAGCGAAATGCGGTGCCTGCGGACGGAGCGGATTCGAGGGGTCGCTGCTGACCGGCTGCTCGTCAGCCAGCAGGCCGTCGCCAGCCAGCAGTGAAGCGAGTGCGATACCACCGAGTCCACTGGCGGACGAGGCAAAGAACTGCCGCCTGGCCTGCAAGAATGCCTGTTCGTTTGGTCTCATTCGGTCACCTTTTTCCATCTCTTGAGCTGTCTCGTCTAACTTGTATTCCAGCTCCGTTCGCTACTGTCGATAAATAAACTCATCCAGGTTCAACAGGACTCGGCCGACGGCCACCCAGCTGGCCAGTTCCAGCTGGTCAACTCCCTCGGCTATCGGCAGGGATCCACAGATCTTGCCGACTGCCTCGGGGTTTTCCTGCAGGAATTGTTTTTGCAGCTGGTAGCAATCAACCACGATCTGCTGTTCCCCTGGTGTCACCGGCCGTGAGAGGCAGAGCATCATCGCGTGTCGAGCCCGTCGGGCTGACGTCTGTGCTACTTCCTCGCTGGCAGGCACTTCCGCCAGCAGGCGTCGACCGAGTGCCTGCGCGCATTCCACAAAGACCGGGTCATTCCAGATCGTGAGGGCCTGCAGGGGTGTATTGCTGACCTGCCGCTGTGCCGCGCAGACGTTCGAGTCCGGCGCATCGAATGTCATCAACATCGGGTAGGGCGAGGTCCGCTGAAAGAAGGTGTAGAGGCCCCGCCGGTAGCGATCTTCGCCGCCACTGGTTTCCCATTTGGCACTGTTGGCATAAGTCAGCGAGGAGTGACCTGTTGGCTGTGGCGGCCGCACACTTGGCCCTCCCAGCCTGCGGCTCAGCAGGCCACTGGCATCGAGCGCCAGATCCCGCACCACCTCGGCTTCCACACGCAGTCGATTCTGGCGGGCCAGCAGGGTGTTGTCGGGATCCCTGGCAATCAGCTCTGTACGGTAGGCCGACTGCTGTCGATAAGTTGCGCTGCTGACAATCAAGCGATGCAGCTGCTTGATGCTCCATGCGTTGTCCTGCAATTCGACCGCCAGCCAATCGAGTAAGCCGGGGTGCGATGGCAATTCGCCCTGATCACCAAAGTCATCAATGGTGGCCACAATGCCACGCCCAAAGTGCCGGTACCAGATGCGATTGGCGGTGACACGGGCGGTGAGTGGATTTTCAGCTTGAAACAGCCAGCTCGCCAGGTCGAGGCGATCAGGACGATGCTCTGGGTCGTCACTGCGCGGTTTCAAATCAGGCAACACGGAAACGGTCTCGGCGTTGACCTCGATGCCAGGGCTGAGAAAATCGCCTCGCACATGGACGTGGGCTTGCCGGCGGTCACCTTCGGCCACCGACTGTGCCTTGGTAGCGCTCGGCTTGGGAGCCTTGGCAGCATGTTCATCGACAACCTTCTTCAGCTCCAGGTACCTGGAATCCTGCTGGCGGAAGTAACTTGTGATCGCCTGCTTCTGTTCCTCATTCCGCTGCTCCGCGGGCGTACCGAGCCCAGTTGCAACAGCTGGCGGCAGCCCATCCAGAGTTAGCGGCGCTGTGCCAGACGTGGTGCTCAAGCGGAAGTGCCCGATATTGTGCGCCTCACCTGTTTCGTATTGCTGCTCAAGTTGAATCTGCAGCTCGAGCCCTGTTTCCGCTGCCAGCGGCTCGGCCAGCTCCAGTACCAGCAGATGTCGCTTGCCAAACTGAGGGGAGACGGCCCAGCCATCGGCCGGATTTTCATTGATCGCCAGGGCGGCAGCCCACTCTTGCTGAGAGAAATCAGCCAGCACACCCTTGAGCGGCAGGGGCTTGAATTCCTCTTCCGATTCCGCCGGCCTGGCAGCCAGCCTGACCGTGGTGAGCACAAAGTTGCCGTTCGCGGCACGGCCAGGGCCTTTTGTCGGCAGGCTGTCGTGCGGCAGGACCTCCAGCCGAATGGCTCGCAGGACCGCTGAGGTTATCGTTCCCTGGACCGTGTAAATGTCCGATTTTTCATTCGCACCGCTGACCAGCACTGCCAGGTCGTCCCCGACAGCCAGCTCAGCGCCATGCAGGCTGGTCGCCAGCAGCGGTTTGAGCGACTCCCACTGCAGCACGGTCTGCAGGGCTGTCGGTTCCCAGCTCACCTGGGCCGCTGCCAGCTCGTTGGTCTCGTAATCCTGCAGCGGGCCGGTCAACTTTAGCTGGGCCTCGTCAAAAGCTGCCTTGGCGACCTCAAACTGTTTCTGCTCATCAACCGTGGGGGCCGCCACATCCGCTTCATTGATGTTGTTGAAGAAGGCATACAGCGAGTAGTACTCGCGCTGCGTGATGGGGTCGTATTTATGCGTATGGCACTGCGCACAACCGACTGTCAAACCGAGCCAGATTGAGCCGAAGGTGTTTAGGCGGTCGACTGTCTTCTTGACGCGATCCTCCTCCTGGTCCGTTCCCCCCTCGGTATTGTGCAGCGTGTTGCGGTGAAATCCGCTGGCCACACGCATCGCGATGCTGGTCTCAGGCAGCATGTCGCCAGCCAGCTGCCAGGTCGAGAACTGGTCGAACGGCATGTCGTCATTGAGGGCATTAATGACCCAGTGACGATAACGCCAGGCGTGGGGTCGGGCGCGGTCCTTTTCATAACCATCGCTATCGGCGTAACGGGCCAGGTCCAGCCAGTGGCGGGCCCAGCGTTCGCCGTAATGCTTCGATCGCAGAAGTTCCTCGACCAGCTGTTCGTAGGCGTCCGGCCGCTGGTCGGCGAGGAACTGCTCTACCTGGCTGGGCGATGGCAACAGACCGAGCAGGTCGATAGAGAGTCGGCGAATCAGCGTGGCTCGGTCAGCAACCGGTGATGGCTCGATCCCCTCTCTTTCAAGACGGGCCAGGATAAAGTTGTCGAGCGGAGTACGCGGCCAGCTAGCCTGCTTGACCTCCGGCACGGCCGGTCGCTTGAGTGGCTGAAAGGACCAGTGGCTGCTGCTGGCAACGGCATCGACATCGTCCGGCCACTTGGCTCCCTGGTCGATCCAGCTGCGTAGCAAGGCGATTTGATCCTTGTCCAGTGGCGTCCCCTCGCCCTCAGGCGGCATCTGCCCGCGTTCTTCATTGAGGCCGGCGACGAGCAGCATCAACAGGCTCTGTCCAGCCTTGCCAGGCACGATCACAGCACCTTGATCGCCACCCTGCAGGGCTCGCTTGCGGACGTCCAGCCGCAGCCCAGCTTCCTGTTCTTCCTCGCCATGGCATGAATAGCAGGACTTCCGCAACAGGGGCTTGATGTCCTTGACGTAATCGACGGTCCGTTCCAGCGCCGGCGGCAGCTGGTCGGTGATATCAAACAGCGGCTCGTCCTGTGCCTGCAGCGACCAGCCAGCCAGCAGGCTGAGCAGCAATGCCAGGCCTGAAAGTCGAAGTCCGGACGCAACACCCGACCCGCTCGATCCAATAGGACGCACGTCAACCTCCCCACGGTGATGGCCAGACTGGCAACCGGAATCAACACGCTTGGCGCGGCTGTTCCCGGTTGATTATTCGTTCAATGTAACGGACGAGCCAAATCAACGTCAATTCGCGTGCTGGATTCAGCCGCTGGGGTCGGGATCGGGGTCTGTTGACAAGTCGATCAGAACACCGGACAACTGATCAGCACGCTGCTTTCTGCGACAAACCCCTGCCCTCTTGTGGTCCCAGATCCCATGACCGACCAACTTCGCCAACGCATCTACACGGAACTCGATGCCCTGCAGCTGATTGATCCTCACACGCACATCAACCAGCTCTCACCAGCTGCGACCAACCTGGCTGAGATCCTCGGCTATCACTACTATACCGAGCTTGCCCATTCAGCCGGTCTGCCACGCGAGCGGATCGAAGAAGAGGGCATTGAGCCGCGCGAGCTGGTCGCGCGCTTGGTGGGCCAGATGGGCGATTTGACCAATACCATCCAGTACAGCTGGCTGCTGGAGATGGCACAGCAGCTGTTTGGGTTTGAAGAAGAGAGAATTGACCAGTCGAACTGGGAACAGCTCTACGACCTGGCGTCCGAGAAGATGGCCAGCCCGGACTGGTCGCAACAGGTGCTGCAGCGCAGCAAGCTGGAAGCGGTCTTCCTGACCAACGATTTCGACGATCCCCTGGAAGGTTTTGACACCCAGATCTATATCCCCTGCCTGCGCACCGATGACCTCGTCTTCCAGCTGGATCGGCCAACTGTGCAAGCACGGCTGGAACAGGCAACTGGCACAAGCCTGCATGACCTGGCATCCCTGGCGACCGCCGTGGGCGCGCTGTTTGACCACTTTGTCGCTCACCAGGCACGGGCCTGCGCCATCTCCTTGCCACCCGACTTCTCTCCCCGCCCAGTCAGCAGCGGTCGGGCATCGACCGCACTGGCGGCGGTGCTGCAACATGGAACGGAAGCGGATGCTAATCACAAGGCAGCACTGGGTCAGCACATGTTCTGGATGCTGGCAGAGATGTGCCAGGCGCATGGTCTGCCGTTTGACCTCATGATTGGCGTCAACCGGGCAGTCTATCCCGCCGGTGTCTACCAGGGGCAGGATCTCTATGACAGCCGGGTCTCGCTGATCCAGTACGCCGATCTGTTCAACGCCTTTCCTGACGTGATCTTTCCGATCTCGGTGCTGGCCAGTGTGACAAACCAGGAACTGACCAGCTATTGCTGGATCTTTCCCAACGTCGTCACCAATGGCCACTGGTGGTACAGCAACACGCCTACCTACATTGAGCACGACGCTGCCGCCCGTCTTGAGGCGGTCCCGCGGAGCAAGCAGATTGCCTATTACAGCGACATGTACAAGCTGGAATTCGCCTTGCCGAAGTTCAACATGTACAAGCGAATCCTGGCAAAAATCCTTGCTGAACGCTTTGTTGTGGACCGCAGCTGGAGCGAGCAGGAGGCAGTAGCACTTGGCCAGCAGGTGTTACGCGGCAACGTGGAACGGATCTTTCCCTCGCGGGGCTAAGTCAACTCAGCCCTCAATCTGCCTGTGCGATGTCAGCGGCGAGCGATAGAGGGTGCACTGCAGACTCAAAAAGGTCCAGGAATAAATGATCCTGGGCGCGAACCCTGCTGAGGTGCCGTTTGTCTGGACAACTGAAGACGTGGCAATAGACGAATGTTTGGCCACGAATTAGAATCGAATGAACTTACCAGAGGCCCATCTTTACTGGGTCTTCTGTGGACCGTGGGTAGGAGATTTCCCGGTGTGTAGCACACGCGTCAACCTGAACGACGGGATTGACGGTACTCGTGAAACAACGAGTGCTCTGCGGATGCTGCGCGCCGATGTCCGTGGTCTGGACTTCTTCATGGACCGGCTTCGCCAACAGGCGAACCAGCATCGAGGTGGCCACCATCATCGCCACCGCCGCTGGATCGGCCTGTTGAGCTGGCTGCATCGCCATCTGGGCATGCAACAGCATCAGCTGCCGCCGGTCCCGGTGACGATGCTGGCTGACGCCACAGGCCTCATCCAGCGTTAAGCGACTCTCGCTTATCTCTTCCGTCATCGTCAACTGGCAACATTCAGCTGGGCCATTTCCCCTTTGGCCCACTGGACAGCACGGCACCCCATTCCGACCCCTCGACTCAGACACGACAAGAAAATGATCAGCACGAACCCAGCCACAAAAAACGAACCGACCACAACGGGCAGCCCGTCTGCTCCCAGCGTATCGCAGCTTGTCGAGCGTGCCTGGCGAGGAGACCGGGGTGCCTTTGGGACACTCTACGAACGGTATGTGCGATACGTGAAAACGATCGCCTTACGGATTCTGCGCAGCGAGGCGGACGCTGACGAGGTCTGCCAGGAGGTCTTCATCCAGGCGATGGAGAAGTTATCGCAGCTCAAGGATCCAGCCTGCTTTGGCGGCTGGCTGGGATCCATCGCTCACCGCAAATCGCTCAACCACAAGGCCAAGCGACGGTGCCTGCTGGTCGGTGATTCACCGCTACTGGAATATCGCGGCGACGAAACATCACTGCCAGCGGAACAGGCAATCGCAGCTGAGCAGGCCAGGATGGTGCGGGCCAATGTCAAGCAGCTGAGGCCACTGGACCGAACGACGCTGGTCGCCTTCTACTTCCAGGGCCAGACGCTGGCAGAAATGAGTGACCAGTTCGATGCCCCGCTGGGCACCATCAAGCGACGACTGCACGTGGCCCGCAAAAGGCTGGCCCAGCAGATCGAAGCGAGTGTCGCTGTCTGATGACTTCCATCGGCCGACGGCAACTTACTCCTGCGGCTCGGTCATCCGCAGCGGGTCGAGTGCCTCGGTCAGGGCATCCTCCGGCAGCACGTTCTTTTCGAGACACAGCTGGCGGATCGTCTTGCCACTCTGAAAAGCCTCCTTGGCGATACTGGAGGCCATCTCGTAGCCGATGTGCGGGTTCAAGCTGGTTACCATCGAAAGGCTCTGTTCGATCGATGCTTCACAGACCTCGGCGTTGGCTTCCATCTCCAGCAGGCAGAATTCGACAAAGGCATTGCTGACAGAGGCCAGCAGCTGGATGCTCTCCAGCACAGCCTGTCCCATCACAGGCATCATGATGTTCAGCTGGAACTGGCCACCGCCAGCTCCACTGAAAGCCACCGTCTGATCGTTGCCGATCACCCGCGCCGCCACCTGCATCATGCTCTCGCTCATCACGGGGTTCACCTTACCCGGCATGATGGAGCTGCCTGGCTGCCGAGTCGGCAAGCTGACTTCATAGAAACCACAGCGGGGGCCGGAACCAAGCAGGCGTATGTTGTTGGCCACAGTGAACAGGCTGGTGGCAATCGTACGGAGCTGGCCATGGCACTCAACCAGGCCATCACGCTGGGCGTTGGCCTCAAAATGATCGACCGCTTCAATGAAAGCAATACCGGTCTGCGTGGCCAGTTCCTGGCTCACCCGCTGACCGAATTCTGGGTGCGTGTTAATTCCCGAACCGACGGCAGTGCCACCGACAGGCAATTCCAGGATCGCCTGCTGGGCCCGTCTCGCCCGCTCAACTGACAATCGCAACTGGCGTGCAAAACCACCGAATTCCTGGCCCAGTCGAAGTGGCGTGGCATCCATCAGGTGGGTGCGACCGGTCTTGATGATGTTGTCCCAGGCGGCAGCTTTCTCTTCCAGTGCGGCTGCCATTCGTTCGAGCGCCGGAATCAACTCGCTCTCCAGCGTACAACCCGTCGCCACGTGAATGGCGGTAGGAAATGTATCGTTGGTACTCTGCCCCATGTTGACATGATCGTTGGGGTGAATCGGCTTTTCCGAAGCGAATCGGTCACCACCGATCAGTTCGATGGCGCGGTTGGCGATCACCTCGTTGACGTTCATGTTGCTCGAGGTGCCCGATCCGGTCTGGAACACGTCGACAGGGAACTGCTCATCCAGTTTCCCGTCGATCACTTCCTGGCAGGCCGCCAGCAGCGCATCGACCTGGTCATCGCCAAGCGGATTCTTGCCGCTGCCAGTCAGCTTTCCCAGGTCGCGATTGGCAATCGCCGAAGCGTGTTTGACACGACCCATAGCATGAATCAAGGGGGCTGGCAGAGGCCAGCCGGAAATCGGGAAGTTCTCCACGGCCCGTTGCGTCTGGGCTCCGTAATAGGCTTCCGCTGGCACCTCGACATCGCCCATCGAATCACGTTCTGTCCGCATCTCGCTCATCAGCATCTCCCCTTGGAGTCAATTCGAGGCCCTTGTTTTCCAGCCCTGTTTTTCGGCTGGCAGGTCATCATAGTCCCTCTCGTGTATCGATCCAACCGGTCGCCAATCTACCGATCCGGCCGGCTTGCTTCTACAATATCGTGATCTGAAATCTTAGCCGGGATCGGGGAAAAACCGTGCCAATCTTTCGACGACAGGCGGATCGCCGCGACGGACTGTTGCATGTCCTCATCAGCTGCCTCTGGATCTGTCTGCTGCTGGCGGTTAACGGGATCCTGGTCGCCATGATCCACTCCCAGATGGACCTGACTGAAGGCATCTGGGTTCGTTATCCACGGCTTAGTCAGGCAGCCGTGTTTACTACGCCACTGCTGCTGCTGGTCGCCGAGTTATGGCTGTTTGATCTGCTCGTCGACATCGCTTCTCGCCGCCGCACGGCTGACGACCGGGATGCCGGTTGACAGTTGCCAGGACCAGGTCAGTCGCTGGGTAGACGCTCGACCAACGCTGCCGGCAACCAATCGGCCTTGATCTCGAGGTCCGCCAGCAGGACCTGGGCACAGTTGTAACCGGGCAGGCCGGTCACGTTGCCACCTGGATGGCAACTGGCCCCGCAGAGGTAAAGGCCCGGCAGGTGGCCACGGTAATGGCCGGCACCCGGAAAGGGGCGGTGATAGCCCATCTGGTTGCGTGTCAGGGCCCCCACCAGCAAATCGCCATCCTGCATGTTGGACAACTGCCGACTGGTATCCAGCGGGCTGCGAGTGCTGACTTCAAGAATGTTGTCGCCCAGCGACGGTGCGTACCGTTGCCAGGCTTCGATCATCCGCTCAGCATGTGACCCCTTCGCGTCGTCCCAGCTGTTGGCATCACCATGCAGGTGATAGGGCAGCTTCTCCCACATGAATGCCGTGTGCTGGCCCGCCGGTGCCTGGCAGGGGTCAAACACCGAGGGCGAGCTGCCCCACATGACCGTGGGTGGAATGGTCCCCTGCTGGTGATGTTGCACAATCTCCATGAACTGCTCGGGCCGCTCCAGGCCGAGGATCACCATCAATGCCTGGTTGAGTTCCGGTTGCTGCTCGGCAGCCGCATAGCGGACCGGTGAGCTGAGGTTGAGGTAGGTCCCAAACAAGGGAGCCAGCAGGTTGTAGCGATATTCGCTGGCCATCCGGCGCCAGTCGGCTGGCAGCTCGGCTGGGTCAATCAAGTCGAGGAATGTCTGTTGTGGATTCAATCCCGAAGCGACGAATCGGCGGGCCAGGAACTGATCTCCATCGCTCGTCTCGACGCCGACTACCCGCCCCCCCTCGGTCAGGATTCGAGTCGGTTCTGCCTGGCAGATCAGTTCGCCACCGGTCTGCTCGACCGCGGCAAGCAGAGCCCTGGCAAGTTGTTTCGATCCCCCCTGGCAGACCTGTGCGTAAGCATCGGCAGCCAGCAGTGACGGTATATGATGGCCAAAGCCTGGTTCCCGCAGGTCCACCTCACGCAACCCGTTAAAGAACAACAGGCCGGCCTGGATCAAGGGATGACGAAACTCCTGCAGGACGAATTCCAGCGGCGACAACCGGCTGACTTCCAGCAGCCGGCGGCCAATCGCACTTTGTGAAAGCAGTCGCTCACGCTGTTCTGGCGGCAGCGGCGGTGATTGAGCCTCGGGAATCAACAGCTGCTGGACAATCGGAGTGAATTCGTCACGCCAGCGGAGCAGGGTGTTGGCATCTTCCGGATCGAGTTGCCGAAATGACTCCAGCGTGCGATCGAAACGGGTCCACCACTGCAGGCTCTCTCCTTCCCGGCCGATGACGGCAACATTCAGCTCGGGCTCGAGGTAAAGCGCACCGTGCTGCGCCAGTTGCAAGTCCTGGTACCAGGGTAACTGGTCCAGGCCGCGGTGATAAAAGGAATGCGTGTTATGCCAGAATCCGCTCCCTGCCGGCAGCTCTTCGCTGCTCAGACCGCCCCCCGGCTGCTCGTTTTTCTCCAGGCAGATCGTCTGCAAACCGGCCAGGCCCGCATAGGCTTGCAAAATCAAGCTGTTGTGGCCACTGCCAAGCAGGATGCCGTCGAACGTCTGCTGCATGAGTAAGTTCCGCTGTACTGCAAGTCGCCGCAAAGGGCGGCATCACCACAAGGTCAACTGCAGCATGGTATACTCCAGACCGCCTGGATCCGCAAAGTCCCGCGGCATGGATGGCGGGACGCTTGAGCACTGTCACGACGAGCAGAACACGTCAAGGAGAGGGGACAATGAACGCCACTTATCTCACGCTGCAGCAAACAGAACAGTCCCTGGTACAGGCAGCAGCCACGATCTATTCCGGCTATATCCAGGCCGGCAATGTTGAATCAGGAGAAGAAGCTCGCTGGATCCAGCAAGCGGTCAAGGAGGCCCTGGCGATCGCAAAGACAATTGAAGATGAAGTGGTCGCTGAAGGTGAAACAGGGTAGAGCGGCTTCCGCTCGGCCCGGCTCGAAGGAACCCCATTTTTGAGGATGCATAAATCGATGGAAGCCGAAGCACGCCTGAACCTGCTGAAACACACCCGCCGGGAATTTCGCGAACGAATGCAGGCTGGTGAATTGAAGGCCTGTATTATTCCGGTCGCTGCCACTGAGCAGCACCTGGAACACCTCGCCATGGAACACGATTGGCGCAGTTGCATGCTGATCTCAACCGAGGTCGCGCGGCAACTGGATCCCCAGGTGCTGGTCGCTCCGGTCATGAACATTGGCATCAGCGAGCACCATATGCGGCACATCGGCACGCTGACCGCACTTCCTGGCAGCTGGTTGGCGGTCCTCTTTGATGCGATACGCAGCATGCACCATGCCGGCTTCACGAACATCCTGGTGCTCAACGGGCATGGCGGAAATGTTGCGCCGTGTGAGGGTATCTGGGGCCAGTTTCAGCAGCGACTTGAGATCAACCTCTCATTTCATTCCTACTGGGACTTCCTCGACGACTCATTTGCCCAGCAGCACCTTGAGACCGGACGCTGGCCGGGCCACGCCCAGGAATTTGAGACTGCCTTTGCGATGGCCGCCTTCCCGGAAAACGTCCGGCACGATGCCATGCAGGACCAGGAAGACAAGGAACCGCTGGCAGCCAAGCCAGAAGCGGGGCAGATCTTGATCGACGAGATCGTCAAGAACACTGCGGCCTTCGTGGCCGGCATGATTGACGGCAGCAACGTCGCCGAGATTCCCGAGTTTCATTAATGAGCAGCTGCTGGCTCAGTCCCGCCTTAGATACAGGCTGGGCTCTACTCCGGTACAGGCTGGGCTCTACTCCGGCGAAGCGACAATCGCAGTCACGCTGCCTGCCGCATCAATTGAGAAGATCGTACGTGCGCGGGGGTCTGCCACGATCAGCTTGTCAGCCAATCGGGTGATGCCGACGGGATTGATCAGCGGTGCGTCAGCTGCCAGCTTCTCCGGCTCAGCATCAGCAGCAATTTTCCAGACTGCCTTGCCAAAGCCATCGGTCACATAGGCCGTCCCCTGATCGTCGAGGACCACGCCATGTGGCAATTTGAAGGGCCGACCAGCCACGACAACCTTGAGCGTTCCGTCGGGCAACAGTTGCTTGAGCGGGTCGACACCTCGCGAGACAATCCAGGCTCGTCCCTGGCCATCGATCGTGATTCCGCTGGGAGCACGTACTTCAGCCAGTTTCTCCGGCTTGCCGCCAGCAGCAGGTACCTTCCAGACACAATGTAATTCCAGGTCGGTGACCAGTAGGTTACCCTCCCCGTCGACGGCAATTCCCATCGGGATGCCGATTGCGCCCTTCGTCAGGGCCACAGGATCTCCACCCTCAGGATTGAATCGCCAGATATCGCGGGTCGCACTATCCCCGGCCAGTAACTGGCCCTGGGCATCGATCGCCAGACAACGAACCGCATTGAGCCTGGTACCAAACTTCTTCTCCGCGCGGAAGAACACCGTGGCTTCACCATTACTGACTTTCCAGATGCCTGGCAACTGCCGATCGGCAACGTAGATATCACCGTTGGCGCTGGCCGTCACCGCCAGCGGATACTGCATCTGGTCCTGTGCCGAAAGCTGGTAAGGCGCAAGCACGATTGCCACCATGACCAGCGCACTCCAGGAAGCGAGCAGGGAGGCCAACGAACGCCGGGAGGGGAATAGGGACGATTGCATCAGATTGCGGATCCTCAGCTGAAATTATTGTCTGTCGGGATTGTCTATCGGGAATAGAGCAGGCCTGCTGATTGCCCTGCTGCTTGATTCTACCTCATGGCATGACCTGCGGGGCCAGTCCATCTGCGACATCCGTCGGCAGCGGGTTATAGGAGAACTGATGTGACTGATCGAGATCGAGCACGTTGACTGGCCACATCAACTGCATCAACCGTCACGATCCCTCCCCTGTCGCAGATGATATACCAATTGTCCGGTTCGAGGCGCAGCGGGCGATCGCCCGGCAAAATTCGTTTTGTCAGCCAGTGATGGGGATTTCGGTTATCGGGTTGCAGCGGTTTTGCGGACCGAACGGATAGCCACGAGTGACAGCAGAAGCGGTCAGGGCGCTGACCATGGGCAAAAATATATGGGAATTTTTCTGGGCAGCGTTGATTATGGGTTGCAGCCAGCTAGACTGAGTTTGTGGAGCTATTGTGACCCGGTTTTCCGGGTCCGAGATATGCGGGGCTCCCGGCCGACGGGCCGGGAGCTTTTTTTTTGCCCTCAGTCAGCGTGCTGGGAACTCACCCAGCTTGCGTGCGCAGCGGGCCAGATGGATCGCAGCACAATCACCTAAAATGAACCAATGCGTTATCATGGTTCGTATCTGGTATACGCCCGGTCGGTTTGCACTGTTCATGGTTTGTGCCGAACCGGATCAGGTTTTCACCGCCCTGGCCAGCCACGTCCAAATCCACTCGGAAAGCCGAACCTGTGCACCTGCGACACTGGATGCTGATCTGCTGCCTCTGTCTTGTGGGCTGTCAGCGCAGCGAAGAAATCGTGGATGATCCAGACCCTGGTGCCGAACCACCGGTTGCTGCACCGTTTGACCTGCAAGCAGCTGAACTGCAGGTAAGACAGTTTTGTGGTGACTGTCATGCAGTTCCCACGCCTGACCAGTTCCCCAAGTTGGCCTGGCCGGAAGAAATCGATCAGGGCTACCGCTTCTACTATGACTCCGGGCGGACCGATCTGAAGGCGCCTCCGCGGCGGATGATCATGCAGTATTACGTCAGCCAGGCTCCGGACGGCATGCAGATCGAGGTCTACCCCAGCGGTGATGGCGGGCCCGTCCGGTTTGAGCAAAGTCGGCTGGCATTTCCGAGCGAGAGAATACCTGGCGGTAGCACCCATCCACCGGCAATTGCCAACGTCAACTGGGGCCAGATACCCAATAACCCAGCTCGGCTGCTGGTCAGCGAAATGCGAACCGGGCTGGTCTACCAGCTGCAACCAGCCCAGGGCGATGGTGCAGAGAGTGTTTTTACGGCGGTTCAACAGTTCGACCACCCCTGTCACACAACAATGACCGACCTGGACCAGGATCAGAAACCCGACATGCTGGTTGCTGACCTGGGGAGTTTCCTTCCCGAGGATCACCAGAAGGGGCGAGTTATATGGATCCGGCCCGGCGACGACGGTACCAGCGAATCCCATGTATTGCTGGCGAATGTCGGCCGTGTAACCGATGTGCAGACCGGTGATTTTGATGGTGATGGCGACCTGGACGCGGTGGTGGCAGAGTTCGGCTGGCGCAATACCGGACAGATTCACTTGCTGGAAAACAGGGGCTGGAAGGACGGTGTTCCTGATTTTGAAGCCCGCGTTCTTGATAAACGTCATGGCTGCATCCAGCTGCCTGTTGTCGACCTGGACCAGGACGGCGACCTCGACTTTGTAGCGGTCATTAGCCAGGAGCACGAGATCGTGCTGGCTTTCCTCAACCGCGGAGATGGCAGCTTTCGCCAGCAGCTCATCTTTGCTGCGGACAATCCCTCGTTTGGCTCCAGCGGGGTCGATGTGGTAGACCTCGACCAGGACGGCGACCCGGACCTGCTGTACACCAATGGCGATGTGTTTGACCTGTTTTATATCGTGCCATACCACGGAGTTCACTGGCTGGAGAACCTCGGGGACGGGAGCTGGGACCATCATCAGCTGACTCAGTTGCCGGGTGTTCATCGAGCCGAAGCGGGAGACCTGGATGGCGACGGCGACCTCGATATCGTGGCCTGCAGCCTGGTGACGGACGAATCGCGCGGCGACGTGCAGGCCGACCAGCTGGACTCACTGATCTGGCTCGAGCAGACCGCCCCGGGGACATTTCTTCGGCACAGCCTGGAAAGAGCACGCTGCACGCATGCCACGCTGGAAGTGGGTGACTTCGACGGCGATGGCGATCAGGACCTGGCGGTGGGCGAATTCCGCGAGTCAGCTGAGCCGGTTCGCACGGATTTAACGATTTGGTGGAATCAACTGCCTGCCAAGGAATAGAATCCGATGATTTCCCTGTCGATCTACCGTGGAAGCGTGAAACAGGGTTTACCATTGATAATACGAGCCCGTTTTAAAACCCTTACCGGACCGCGTCATGTCGGCTGATCAAGATCAAGCTGCCCCGACCAACACGCCCGCTCGCCGCAATCGCCGCAAGCGGCGCACCAAGTCGCGCAAGGCTACCGCACAGCGCCGGGGATCCGGTCGAGCACGACGTATTGCCGTGCGAGTCGTACTGGCGCTGCTGCCACTGCTGATCTGGCAGGGCACGCTCCTGTTCGTGCAGATGAAGGCCCGCACGCTGATTGCTGAACGGCAGATCGAGGATGCACGCTCCTGGTTGGGCTGGGTCAACTCGTTCAGTTTTCGCAGTGGCACCAACGAGTTTCTGCTGGCCCGCTGCGCCCGCAAGCTGGGTGATTACCAGGCAACGTCGGCCCACCTGCAAACAGCTCTCTACTATGGCTACGACAAGGAAACGATTCAGCGTGAACAGTGGCTGGCGCTCGCCCAGACCGGCGACCTGGCCAAGTCGGAGCCGCACTTGTCGGAGCTGTTGGTGGACCACCGAGGCGATGGCCAGGAGATTTGCGAGGCCTACGTGCTGGGATACCTCTTGATCCAGCAATATGCAGGCGCCGAAGAGTTGCTGCGGGGCTGGTCAGATTCCTACCCGGAAGATTCACAACCATGGTTCATGCGCGGAATTATCAACCGCAACCTGGGCCAGTGGAAAAGTGCTGAAACGGCCTTCCGTAAAGTGATCGAGCTGAGTCCCGATCACCACGAGGCGTCCTTTCACCTCGGCAGTGTGCTACTCACGCTCAAGAACACAGAAGAGGCCTTAAAGTTCCTCAAGCGAGCTTCCCAGGACGAAGAATACCGGATTGAAAGCCAGGTTGGCCAGGCACACTGCTACCGCCTGTTAGGCCAGCCGGCTCAGACTCGAAAAATCCTCGAAACGGTTCTGCGTGATCATCCCACGGACTCGTCTGCCGGCCTGGAGATGGGCCGCCTGGCTCTCGACGACGGCGATTATGCCACAGCTGTTACCTGGCTCGAGCCACTGGCGGACAAGGACCCACGTAATACAGACGCCCGCTACGCGCTCGCATCAGCGCTGCTTCAAGTCGGCCGCAGCGAGGATGCACAGGCACATTTTTCTGCTGTCAACTTGATGAATGACGAGCTGGCGAACGCAAATCAGATCGCCGAGACAATTACGACCAAACCAGATAGTGCCGCCGACCGTATGAAAGTCGCAGCGGCACAACTGAAATATGGCTCGCAGGAAGAAGGCCTGTTCTGGCTGCGCAGCGCCATTTCGGTCAATCCGACCTACCGGCCGGCGCTAGAGGCACTGGTTAAGTATTACGAACGTAAGGTACGGGAGAATCCCGAGACTCCCCAGTACAAAACAACGGCACAGAAATTCAGGACAATGCTGCAGAAGTTACCACTCGTGCCGGCTCCGCCCGTAGAGTAAGCGGCGCCCGCAAACCGAAGTCAGGAAGAAACCATGAAGAACAATTCGCTATCCAGAGTGGATATCTGCCGGCACCGGCTGCTTGGCCTGCTGAGCTTGACCCTGAGCTTGACCCTGGGACTGGCTACCGGCTGCAGTAACTCCGCTGACAAAGGCGATGCGGTCAAAGATACCACTATCAAACGACCCAATGACATTGGCGATAATGTGGTGCCCACGGACAGCAATACAAACAACGCTCTCGGCTCGGCCAATGTGGGGCTGGACATCAAGCTTGTCGAGTTGACTGGCCCTGACATCGTTGACTTTACCTATCGCAATGGCCGAGAGTCGGGCAACAACGCCATCCTGGAGTCACTTGGTGGCGGCGTGGCGCTGCTCGACTTTGACAACGACGGCTTGCTGGACATCTTCCTGCCGGGCGGCGGCACGTACGAGGGAAAAAACGTGCGTGGCCTGTCCGCAGGCCTGTTCCGCAATCTCGGTGAGATGAAGTTTGTCGAGGTAACGGATCTGGCTGGTACGACACCGGATGGTCTTTATAGCCATGGAGCACAGATCGGCGACTTTGACAACGACGGCTTTTCCGATGTACTGGTGACCGGCTATGGCTCGCTGCAACTGTTTCATAACCAGGGCGACGGGACATTTCTGGAAGTCCACGAGGCGGCGCACTTGACAAGTCGCTCCTGGAGCAGCAGTGCTGCCTGGGGTGACTTCAACGGTGACAGTTTTCTCGACCTCTACGTCTGCAACTATGTCAGCTGGTCGTTTGATAACCATCCAACCTGTCCGGGACCCGAGCCGGGACAAATCGAGATCTGTCCCCCCAAGAGCTTCGAAGGGCTGGCCGACACACTCTACTTCAATAACGGCGATGGCACCTTTCGGGATGTCTCGAAGGAATCCGGTATCCATCTGGAGGACAAGATCAGCGACGCCAAGGGGCTGGGCGTGCTGGTCGGCGACGTCGACCGGGACAACGATGTGGATATCTATGTAGCCAATGATACCGAGGCGAATTTTCTCTACTTGAACAACGGTAACGGCACGTTCAAGGAACTGGGATTGTTACACAGTGTGGCCTTCGACTCTGTCGGGGGAGCCAACGGATCGATGGGTGTCGACATGGGTGACTACAACGGTGACCTGGAACCCGACTTGTGGGTCGCGAATTACGAGCAGGAGTCCTTTGCCCTCTATGAGAACCGTGGCCGCGGACGCTTCCTGCATGTCAGCGACAAGACCGGCGTCTCCAGCCTGGGCGGCCTGTTTGTTGGCTTCGGCACGCTCTTCTGGGACCTCGATCTGGACGGCGATGAGGACCTGGTGGTGGCCAATGGCCATGTCATCAAGTACCCGACATCCAAACGAGTCGATCAGCTGCCGCTGCTGCTGATCAACGACAAGGGCCAGCGATTCGTCCGCAAGCGGTTTGACCCCGGCGATGACTATTTTGGAACTCCCCATTCGGGCCGTGGCCTGGCCATCGGCGACCTCGATGAAGATGGCGACGCCGACATGGTATTTGCCAACAACGTGCAACCCGCAGCGATCATCGACAACCGGACCGAGAATGCCAACCACTGGGTGCGAGTCCGCTTGATCGGCCGGCGGGGCAACCGGGATGCCGTCGGTGCCGCCTTGATCCTGCACACCTCCAGCGGTGACCAGCTGCGGATGATCAAAGGTGGTGGAAGCTACCTTTCGCAGAGTGAATCACGACTCTACTGGGGTGTCGCTGAGGGCAGTACGCTGACAGGACTGACGATCATCTGGCCTTCTGGATTAGAACAGAAGCTCGACTCAATCACGCTCGACGACACACATGTCGTGCTGGAACCCGTTGAATAAACAGACACCGGAATCTATCGAAAGTAATCCGATGAACGACGAAGCCCAGGACACGCCACACGACGCGAACGAGACCCTGGATGACCAGCAAGCCGAGCAGCAGCTGGGCGTGGACGAAACGGAGGATGCCGTTTCAGCAGCGCCGGCAACAGAACAGGGCAGGCGGATGGTTCTTGTCGTCAGCGCAATCGCGCTGCTGCTGATCGCCACCGTGGCCAGCCTCTATCTCTCCGGTCGTGGCGCACTCAGTCCCGACGAGCGTTTCGACCTGGCCATGACTGCCGTCCGTGATCGAAATGCCCCGCTGGTAGTGGAACAGACCCGCGAACTGGAGCAGGTCGCCGGCTACGAGGACAAGCTGCATGTGCTGAAAGGCTATATCAGTCTCTACATTGATGACTTTGAAACTGCCATGCTTGAGTTGGAGCTGGCGATGGAGCATGAAGACGACGCCGTCAAGGCTGCTGCCTTCGCGCTGGCAGGCGAGTTGATGTACAAACTGGCCAATTATGGCGAAGCCCTGCCGCTGCTGATGAACGCGATTCAACTGGATCCCGGTTACCAGAATGCCCACCGACTACTGGGCGGACTGTACTACGACACCGGCCTCATGCAAGAGGCCATTATTCACCTTGCACAAACTGCCCAGCTGGCTCCTGAAGACGCCACGCCGCATCGCTTAATGGGCTTGATCCACAAGGACTATGAAAAGTACCAGGATGCGATCCGTGATTATCGTGAAGCGCTGACCCGCGATCCCTTCCATACCGAGCGTGAGAATGTGCTGGTGGAAATGGCCGAATCCCAGATTCAATTACTGCGTTACGAACCCGCCATCAATACTCTGAAACTGGCACTCGACTCTGCCAAGGTCCACGCCTTGCGAGCCGATTGCCTGAGACAACTCAACCGCCTGCCGGAAGCTCGCCAGCAGCTGGAACTCTCGCTGGCAGGCAACCCAACTCAATTTGAAGCACTCTTGCTCAAGGGCACGCTGCAACTGGAAGACAAAGACCTGGCGGATGCTCGCAAGACCCTCGAACTGGCCGTCAATCTCTTCCCGCAGGACGACAAGTGTCGCTATAAGTTGATCGAGGTCTACCGTGAACTCGACGAGGACGAGTTGGTGGAAAAACACCTGGCGGTCTACGAGCCGCTACGTGCCAAGCGATTGCGCTTCTCAGAACTCAATGTTGAAGCGATTCAGCAGCCAGATGACATTGAGTTGCGTTACGAACTGGGCATACTGGCCCGCGACCTGGGGAAACGGCGGATCGCCATCACCTGGTTCCAGGCGGTGATGAAAATGGAACCGGGGCACGAGAATTCCGCCCGGGCTCTACAAGAGATCCAGCAGGAACTCAGCCAAACTCCCTGATCCCGCTCATTCCACATCCCTCTCACTCATTGCTGGAATTGGACCATGACCGACGAATCATCCACCACGACAGAACACGGCCCGCACGACGACGCACCGGCAACCGATGACACGGCCACAGGTACACCGTTTCGACTCTTCAATGATGACGACGATGAGACCCTCGATCAGGTTGACAAGACTTCCAGTCGGCACAAGCTGGCCATGACCCTGATTTTCCTGACGATCAGCGGTGCCTTTGTCGTGGTCGCATTCATGGTCTACACGGATGAGGGCAAGAAAATCAAGATTCCCCTGCTAGAGCAGCAGATAATCAATGGCAAGCAGGAGCCACAAGAACAGGCCTTCTTGCTGCCAGGTCTCTGGAAGCCAAAGACGCTCAAATCTACTGAGGCCCTGGTGGCGGATGAGGATGAAGTGATTGGTGTCACGGTTGGAGAGACCTACCGCGCCTACCAGATCAAGGCTTTCATCTCCAACGGCGGACGGGTACTCAACGACATTGTTGGCGGCACTGCCGTCTCTGTGACCTACTGCGACATCTGGGACAATATCCGGGTCTTTACGCTCGACACCGATGGTGAGGAAATCGTGCTGGGCCTGGCCGGCTGGCGGAATCATCAGCTGGACCTGAACTACGAGGACATGCAGTACGGTCAAAAGACCGGTACCGATATCCCGCTGGAGGATTTTCCGCATGAAAGGATGAGCTGGCTGGACTGGAAAACAGCTCACCCGGAAACGGACATCTATCTGGGCGAGGCGATTCCGCACCGGCAGAACTAGGGAGTGCGCCAGAGTGGCAGGTTTGGCGGTCGCCTAGTTGTCGCCCAAGAGGTGATCGATGAAGGCAATTTGCCCTTCGATATATTCTAGCTGAATCGGCTGCGTCTCCCGCGGCCGCTGGCGATCGAACATCACAGCACCCTCCTCGCGATGCGAATAGGGTGGCGGTAACTCAAGAGCACACTGGTAGCTCTCCTTCGCCTCCTGCAGCGGGGCTCTCAGTCGGCTGATGTCGGCCGCTGAAATCGAAAGCGGAATTCCCTGGCTGACATGGTCCCAATAGTGCTGGCACATGGCCCGCTCAAAGAGCAGGTCTGCCAGGTAGCAATAATGCACCCCCAGCGGACGCAGCTCGATCATCTGTCGTTCGATTTCGATTTGGCGGCTGACCAGCGCAATCCCCGCCCGCCCCTGTTGCTCAGCCTGGCGGGAGGGACGATCGTCGGAGGACTTGCGCATGATCGCAATCGGATACTGCTCAGCCTTGTTATCTCGTGACATCCAGAATAGCGCCGTCAGCAGTCCCATCGGCAGCAGAAAGTAGAGGGACTGTCGCAGCAGTACTCTGCCGATCGGCTGAGCACCGCTGGATTCAAACCAGGAGACTCCCTGCTGGGCAGGCTTGGCCTCGGCTGGCTGCCTGGCGACCTGGCGGTCTGCCGCTGGCTTGTCGTCGCTCATAGCCAGGTTCTGCCGATTCTCCTTGTGCCGGACCTTCCAGATGAAGCCGTCGTAATAGTAATGTGTCAACGTGGATGTGAAGGCAATCGAGCCCAGCACAATGACCAGGTAAAGAGTAAAGTCGCCGCCGCCGATCTGAAACAGGCTGAACCAGTATTGCTTGCCGTAATCCGTCAGAAAGGAACCGTAAAGCAGGCAGGCCAGGACATAACCGCACATCACCCCAATCAGCACCCTGCCGCGGCTGCCAAACAAGCGGCTGAAGAGCGGTGTCCGTGAAGCACCCTCACGCGAGGCCAGGCTGCGGTTGTACTTCCAGACAATCGCCAGGTACTGAGACACATGGACCATCCCGATCACCGCAAATCCCATGCTAAAGGTCCATCCCGGCACCATGCTCTGCATCAACGGGTTGGGAGCATAGGTCAGATACATGATTGAAAAGGTGATCAGCAGCAACAGTAACTTGGCCGTGCTGACGAAATAGCCGTTGCGGCGACACCAGCCCAGGTAAAGCATGTAGACAACGGTCATCCCCACCGCAGCGGCAAATGAGATCACCCAGAGAGCCTGGAAAATGGTGCCGTTGAGGAAAAACAGCAGGGGGACGCCGAAGTGATGGTAAAAGTCGTAGATCAAGCTGGGCAACCAGCCTGTCGCCGCGATCATGCAGAAAGTGAACCAGCTGGCGCACAGCCAGAAGTCCATGCGGGCGGCAATGCTCCTCGGAGCAACGTTATGTCGGTCATAAATCCGCACGAAACCATAGTGCTGCATGAGGAAATGCCAGGGATCCCAGATCGTCAGAATGATGCTCAGGTAAACGATGTAATGAAGCGGATACTGCTTGACCAGCACCAGGTAGCTGCACATGCCCAGGGCAGCCGTGAAGACCAGGATCGGTGCCAGCAGCAGGCTCCAGCGAAACCGCTTGACCAGGCTGGCATCACCGTAGATACGGACAAAGGTAGGAAAGTGATGGGCGACGTTGAAGATCATGAAGATACCGACAACGACAACCTGGCCATTCAGCCCGCCACCGGCCAGCCGATAAGTAGCGATGCCCCACAACAGCCCCAGTACCGGGGCGACGATGATCAACAGGTGATCTGCAATTCCGCCCAGGATCCAGTTCTGGCTGGGTTGAGATCGGGCTGAAGAAGTCGAGGCGGCAGTGGCCATCGTATCGCGATCTCGCCTGAAAAAACTGAGTCCGTGCGGCGTACCGGTGAAAGGACTACATTCACGCCCACAAGACATGCCCTGTCTTTTCAGAATACCGCAAAGCACCGATCACGACAAAGCCAACGTTCTGATTGTGTCGACAGAATGCGAATTATTGACCCTTTTTTGCGGGGCCATTAGGATGGCAATAGATGTCGCAGAGATCGACACTTGACCTGGACAACTGAATCCACTCATTCGCCTCCCACGGACTGGCCCGCTTCGTTGATATATCGCCTAGCCGCCTTCTGCCTGTCGTTGATAATCATGGCCCACGGGTCGATGCCGACCAGTGCCAAAGAGCCAGTCGCTGCGGAGTCACTTCAGCACGCTGAGCGGCTGTTTGAAAATGAGATCCGGCCGCTGCTGGCAGATACGTGCTTCCGTTGCCACGGACCAAAACGCCAGAAGGGCAAGCTCCGGCTGGACTCCCGTGAAGCGATCCTCCGGGGTGGTGAATCCGGTCCGGCACTTCTCCCAGGAAAGCCCGCGGAGAGCCTGTTGATGGAGGCCATTCGACACGAGTCGCTGGAAATGCCGCCCGACAAGAAGCTCTCTGATCGACAGGTTGCCCTGATTGAGCAGTGGATTCAAAGCGGGGCTGTATGGCCGCAAACCCGCTCCACGCGAAAGACCAGACCAGACGATTCCTTCACATCCGAAGACCGTGCTCTCTGGTCCTTGCAGCCGATCGAGCAGGTCAGCGTCCCTCGGCTCAAACGTGACGACTGGTCTCGTAACGACGTCGACCGGTTTGTACTCGCCCAGCTGCGGGTGAATCAACTGCAGCCCTCAGCAGCGGCCGAACCGCATATTCTGCTACGGCGACTCTATCTCGATTTGATTGGCCTACCGCCGACAGCGGAACAGATCAGTCGGTTCCTCGCCGATCCGTCCGAACAGGCCTACCAGCAGGTGATCAAGGAGTTGCTCGCTAGCCCCCACTATGGTGAGCGCTGGGCGCGTCACTGGCTGGACCTGGTCCGTTACGCGGAGTCGGACGGATACAAGGCGGACGGCTATCGTCCCAACGCCTGGCGATATCGTGACTATGTGATCGCCGCCTTTAACGATGACAAACCGTACGATCAGTTCGTCAGTCAGCAGCTGGCGGGCGACGAAGTAACCAGCCCAACGGTCGAGGACCTGGCGGCGACCGGCTACCTGCGGCTCTGGATTTACGAGTACAACCAGCGCGACGTGCGGACCCAGTGGCAGACGATCTTGAATGACCTGACCGATGTCACGGCCGATGTCTTCCTGGGACTGGGAGTAAGCTGTGCTCGCTGCCACGATCACAAGTTCGATCCGATCTTGCAGCAGGACTATTACCAGCTGCAGTCTTATTTCGTGGCTATCCTGCCGCGTGACGATCTGCCATTGCTGGACCAGGAAAAAACGCGGGCCTATCAACAGCAACAAGACAAGTGGCTGGAAGCAACCGCTGCTGTTCGTCGCCAGCTGGCGGAACTGGAAGCGGACACCCGTCAGCAGGCTGCCGAGGGGGCAACCAACAAGTTCCCTCGCGACATCCGCCCGATGATGCGTAAACCTGCTGAACAGCGTGATCCCTTTGAATCACAACTCGTGGCGATGGCGGATCGGCAGGTGGTGCGAGAACTGGAGTTACTGGATTTCTCCAAGTCACTCAAGGGCGAGGCCGTCACCCAGTGGCAGCAGCTCTCGGAACAACTCAAGCAATTCGATCACCTGCGTCCGCAGCAGCCTGAAATGGCCCTCACAGTCAGGGACGTCGGTATCGAGGCTCCGGCAACGATCATTCCAGGCAGCGGCGGGGTCGAGGCGCTGCCTGGCGAACTGGCGGTCCTCGGTGGCAGACCCGCCGAGGTGACTCCCTTGCCGACGGGATCGAGCGGACGTCGCACGGCGCTGGCGGATTGGATCACCAGCCCGGACAATCCGTTCACGGCACGCGTGCTGGTGAACCGGCTCTGGCAGCAGCACTTTGGCCAGGGACTGGTCATGACACCCAATGATTTTGGCACGCTGGCAACTCCACCCAGCCACCCCGCCTTACTCGATTACCTGGCCTGGCGATTCAGCCACGAGGGCTGGAGCATCAAACAGCTGCATCAGCTGATGACCAGTTCAGCTACTTACCGCCAGTCCTGCTGGCAGCCAGCTTCGCTTGCTGCGGTTGAGCTGGATCCGGACAACCGGCTGCTCTGGAAAGCCAATTTTCGCCGCCTCGATGCCGAACAGATTCGTGACTCCATGCTGGTGGCCAGCGGTGAACTGGACCGGTCGACAGGTGGGCCAGGCGAGGTTGAACACGTGCGACGGAGCATTTACCTGCGTGTGATTCGAAACGAGCGGGATCCGCTGTTGGCTGGCTTCGACGCCGCCGACGGTTTCACCAGCACCGGACGTCGAAATGTGACCACCACACCCAACCAGGCCTTGATGCTGATAAATGGCAACTGGGTGCTGGAGCGATCCATGGCACTGGCCAGCAGCGTGCGAGAGGCGAGACCAGATGACCTGGCGGCTCGCGTCCGGCTGGCGATGCTAAGCTGCTTTGCCCGGCAACCAACCACGGCCGAACTCGAGGAGGCAACTGGCTTCCTGCTCGGTGATGACAATACAATCAATGAGCAGGCCTGGCAGGACTATTGTCACGTACTGCTCAACAGTAACGAGCTCCTCTATATCGACTGAACCATGGACCACTTCATCCACCCGGAATCGCGACAGTTGGATCGCCGCCAGATGCTAGCCAGCAGCGGCACTGGATTCGGCCTGCTCGCGCTGAGCGGTTTGCTGGCAGGCGACCAGCAGTCGATCCGTGCCGCGGAGAGCGGCGCGATTCGGTCGACCGCCCACCACTCGCCGCGAGCGACCAGTGTGATCTTCCTGTTCATGGAAGGTGGACCGAGTCATATCGATCTGTTCGATCCCAAGCCGAAGCTGAATGAACTGGCTGGTAAGCCACTGCCGGATAGCTTTCAACCGGTAATCACGCCGATGGGAGAGTACGACGCTCCGTTACTGGCTTCCAGACGCCGCTGGCAGCAGCACGGGGAATGTGGCACCTGGGTCTCCGACTGGCTGCCTCACACGGCTACGTGCGTCGACGATATCGCGGTACTGCGGGGATGCTGGGCAAATGGCCTGAATCACTCCAACGGCGTCTGCCAGATGAACACCGGCTCGATCATCGGGGGCCGCCCCTCGCTCGGTGCCTGGGTAAACTATGGCCTCGGCTCTGAAAACGAAAACATGCCAGCTTTTGTGGTTATGGAAGATAACCCTGGCAAGGTAATCAATGGCCCCCGCAACTGGAGTGCCGGGTTCATGCCGGGCAGCTACCAGGGAACTCCCCTGCTGAACAGCGACCCGCCGATCCGCGACCTGCAACCGGCAATCGAAGTTCCCAGCCAGCGGCTGGCACGTCAACGTGAACTGCTCGCTCGCTTGAATCGTCGCCACGCTGCCTCGCGCGACAATGACTCCAGGTTAGAGGCGCGTATCGAGAGCTACGAGTTGGCCTTCCGTATGCAGTTGGCTGCGCCGGAGGCGGTCAATTTTGCCAGCGAGACCGCTGAGACTCAGAATCTGTATGGCATGGACCAGGACGCGACCCGTGTTTTTGGACGCAACTGTCTGCTGGCCCGCCGACTGGTGGAACGCGGTGTTCGCTTTGTGCAGCTCTACCATGGCAGCGGCAGCAAGTGGGACGCGCACTCGGGGATCGAGTCGAATCATGCCACCAATTGTGCTGCATCCGATAAACCGGTGGCCGGTTTGCTCAAGGATCTTAAGCGGCGTGGTCTGCTTGACCAGACGCTGGTCGTCTGGGGGGGCGAGTTTGGCCGCACGCCGATGAGTGAAAAAGGTACCGGCCGTGACCACAATCCCTACGGCTTCACGATCTGGATGGCCGGGGGCGGCGTGGCAGGCGGCCAGGTGATCGGAAACACAGATGAGATCGGCTTGCATGCCATCGAGGACCGGCTGCATGTCCATGACCTGCATGCCAGCATTCTCTACATGCTCGGTATCGATCATTCGCAACTGGTCTACCTGCACCAGGGCCGACCCGAACGAGCCACTATCAACGAGGGCCAGCCCTGCCTGAAGTTGCTCGGTAGCTGAACGTGATGTGCCATGTCCGACCTGCAGCTGCGACCGTATCACAATGACGACCGGGAGGGAGTGGTCAGCCTGGTCAATGGCGTTTACCAGGAATACGGCGACGAGGTCAACCTGGCTGGTGCGGACGCCGATCTGCTGGATATTCCCTCGTTTTACCTGGCGCAGGGCGGCAGCTTCGTGGTGCTGGCTGCTGACAGGATTGTTGGAAGCCATGCCCTGCTGCCGCTGGATCCTGACCGCAACTGTTGCACTTTTCGCCGCCTCTACCTGGCGGCCAGCCAGCGGGGTAGTGGCTGTGGAGAGCAGCTGATGGAGTGGGCCATCGATCTGGCACGCCACCAGGGTTACCAGCGAGTCGAATTCTGGTCCGACACGCGATTTACTCGCGGCCATCGATTTTTCCAACGCTGCGGCTTCCAGTCCGACGGACAAAATCGCGAGATGGACGACGGGTTAATTCCCTACCAGGAGTACTTTTTCTGGCAGGACCTGTAATCGAAGGTGGCCTGCCAAAAGCCAGCAACGAGGAGTCTGGGCAGCTCATTGACATAGCTCCGATCAGGTCCGATCATGTGCGAAGCATGTCAGGTCGTCATGACGCTGACCTCTCGCCTTACGGACTTCACTTTGCGAAGGATATTTCCGTGTCACAACTCACATCGCCCTGCCGTCGTTGCCTCGGGTCCCTGCTGCTGATCGCCATCCTCTCACTCGCGGCGACCCCGGCCTATTCTGCCGACGTCACAAAACTGACGACGGTCGAGGGGATCACCGAATACCAGCTGGAAAACGGCATGCAAGTGCTGATTTTTCCCGATCCGTCCAAGCCGACGGTGACGGTCAACCTGACAATCTTCTGTGGATCTCGCCACGAGGGATACGGCGAAAGCGGCATGGCTCATCTGTTGGAGCACATGTTGTTCAAGGGTACTCCCTTGCACGCCAACATTCCCAAGTTGTTGTCGGAGCGCGGAGCCCGTTTTAATGGCACCACATCGTATGACAGGACGAACTACTACGAGACGTTGCCAGCCAGCGAGGAGAACCTGGAATTCGCCATCCGGCTCGAGTCGGACCGGATGATCAACAGCTTTATCAAGGGCGAAGACCTGGCATCCGAGATGACGGTGGTTCGCAACGAGTTTGAGAGTGGCGAGAATTCACCCAGCCGAGTGCTGCGTCAGCGGATGATGGCGACTGCCTACGAGTGGCACAACTACGGCAAGGCTGTAATTGGCAACCGCAGCGATATCGAACGGGTACCCCTGCCGCGACTGCGTGACTTTTACCGCAAGCACTACCAGCCTGACAATGCGATGCTGGTGATTGCCGGCCAGTTTGACGTGGACAAGGCGCTGGCGCTGGCCAACAAGTACTTTGGTGCCATTCCGAAGCCCGAGCGTGAACTGGATCGAACATATACCGAGGAACCACCACAGGACGGCGAGCGGATTGTCTCGTTAAGACGAGTCGGTGAAGTCGGCCTGGTCGGCGTGGCCTATCACATTCCGGCAGCCTCACATCCGGATTTCGCTCCCGTCGATGTGCTCGGTTATATCCTGGCGATTGAGCCAGCGGGCCGACTGTACAAGTCGACGGTGCAAACCGAGATGGCCACCAGCATCATGGGCGGTTCCTATTCGCTGCATGACCCAAGCCTGCTGATGATGGTCTGCGAGGTCAAGGACCTGGAAAACGTACCACTGGTACGCAAGACCATGATCCAGGAAATCGAGAAGATTGGCACGGACGGTGTCAGCCAGGAAGAAGTCGATCGAGTCATTCTCCAGGTCACCAAGCAACGCGAGCAGTTGATGGCCAACAGCGGACGAGTGGCACTACAACTGAGCGAATGGGCCTCTCAGGGGGACTGGCGATTGTTCTTCCTTTACCGGGATCGGATGGAAAAGGTCACGGCGGACGATGTCAAGCGAGTTGCCGCGCAGTACTGCCGCGACTCCAATCGTACGGTTGGATTATTCGTACCGACTGAGACAGTCAGCAGGGCGGTGATTCCGGCGGCGGTCAACATCGCCGAAATGGTCGAGGGATACGAGGGCCGCGAGACGGTGGCTGCCGGCGAGGTGTTCGACGCCACTCCGGAAAACATCCAGGGCCGACTGATACAGTTCAAGCTGGACGACGGCCTGGAGGTGGGCTTGCTGCCCAAAAAGACGCGCGGCGAGGTGGTCCGCTTGTCACTGACACTGCGTTACGGCTCACTCCAGAACCTGGAAGGACTGGACACAGCCGGTTCCATGCTCGGTACGCTGATGACACGCGGCACCGCGTCGTTGGATTACCAGCAGCTGCAGGACGAGCTGGATGGACTGGGCGCATCATTATCGGGCAGCGGCGGGCTGGGATCGGTCTCCTTTGGGATCCAGACCAAGCGTCCCCAATTACAAAAGACGCTCGACCTGCTGCGCCAGGTTTTACGCGAACCGACGTTACCCTCCAAGGAATTGGATGTCCTCAAGAACGAACAGCTGGCCGGCCTGGGAGCATCTCAGAACGAGCCGCAGTTCCTGGCAATGAACCGCCTGCGCCAGCTGATGTTTCCTTACGGCGAGGATGACCTGCGTCGCTACAAGTCTGTTGGCGAGCAGATCGAAAGCATGCAGAAACTGTCGCTGGACGACGTCCAGCAGCTCTACAGCAACTATGTTGGCAGCAACAACGGCGAGCTGGTGATGGTCGGCGATTTTGATGTCGACGAAGTTCGCGCGCAGCTGGGACAGATTTTTGCTGGTTGGAAGTCAGAACAGGACTACAAGCGGATTCCGCGACAGTCGTTCATCAAGGACGGTCAGCGTGTGTCGGTCAACACGCCCGACAAGAAGAACGCCGTTTACTACGCTGCCGTGATCGTTCCGATCGGGCTGCACCACGAGGATTACCCGGCCGTGATCATCGGCAATTACATCCTCGGTGGTGGGTCCCTTTCCTCGCGATTGGGCGATCGAGTTCGCCAGAAGGATGGCCTCTCCTACGGCATCGGCTCAGGCTACGGCGCCTACGCACTGGAAGATCTAAGCCGGATCACGATCGGCGCCATCTCCAACCCGGAAAACTCACCCAAGGTAGTCGCAGCGATTGACGAGGAGATCGCTCGCCTGCTCAAGGATGGCATTACCGATAAGGAACTGACAAGCGCCACGACGGGATACCTGGAGAGTCTGAAAGTCCAGATGAACAATGACGGTACGCTGAGTGGTATGATCTCTTCCTCGATCTACGAGAGTCGGCCGATCAGCTACTACGATGAATTGCAGCAGCGGATCGAGCGATTGACGAAGGAAGATGTCGTCGAGGCACTCAGGAAGCACCTCTTGACCAAGCGGCTGAATGTGGTCACAGCTGGCGACTTCGGCTCGGAATAGCTCTCCCCCTAGCCAGAGACTCAACCGTAGTTCAACCGTTCTCCCACCCCGCGCGCGATTGGCACGTCCAGTAGCAAGGGGCGGTCGTTGTTGAACTGAGCTGCCAGTTCATCGCTGAGTTGGTCGGCGGTCTCCACTCGGCGAGCTTCCACACCCAGCGACTGGGCCAGGCCGACGAAGTCAATCTCGGGACCAATGATATCGAGTCCCTCGAATTCTCCCTGTTCCGCCTGGGGCAGGTTCATCGTGCGGGCACAGAGTTTGAGTATGTGGTACTGGGCGTTGTTGCAGATCACAAAGGTGGCTGGTATTTTTTCGCGAGCCGCGGTCCAGAGGCCCTGGATGCCGTAGGTCGCAGCGCCTTCGCCAAGGATCCCCAGCACGGGCCGATCGGGCCAAGCCAGCTGGGCTCCAATGGTAACACCGAGTCCCCAGCCGAGGGCCCAACCGCGGTGGCCAAAGTAACCGCTGGTGCTCTTTATCGCGCCAAGCCGTTCCAGGGTGGTGTTCGTTGTGGTGACTGCCTCTTCCACCACGGCAGCATTCTCGGGCAGCACCCGGGCAATGGCGTCCATGGTGCAGAGGGGAGTCAGCGGGGACTGGTCACGCTGGCTGTCAATCTCAGCCCGCAGCGCATCTCTGGCCGCCTGGTGCTCGGCAGTGATCCTGGCAGTTCGTTCAGCGACGGCGGAACGCTGCTGTTCGTCCTGGCGATCCTGGACCAGTGGCACGAGCGATTCGAGTCCCGTCCTGGTGTGACCGAGCAGGGCAACATCGAGCGGATAGTTCTTGCCCAGCTGCCAGGGATCTTCATCCAGGTGTATCAACTTGACCTGTTCCGGGATCGGGCATTGCGGTTCGTGGTAGATGTATTGCCGGAACATGTCCATGCCGGCCACGAAGACGACATCAAAAGCCGACAGCCGCTCATGAACTTGCGGCGACCAGAGTGGCAGGCCCTGGCTATAAAGTGGGTGGTCGCAGGGGAATGCCAGGCGACCATGGGTGGTCCCCGATTCGCTGATGACGACGGCACCGAGCGACTCCGCCAATGCCACCAGTGCATCGACTCCCTCCGCTTCCATCACACGGCTACCAACCAGTAAGGCTGGTGAACTGGCAGCCGCCAGTAAATCGGCGGCCTTTTCGAGTGCCGCTTGCGCCGGTCGGACATGAGGGTCCGGCAAATGAAAATCGGCCTGTGGCAGGGTCTCGGTGATTTCCATCTGTAAGTCGACAGGAAGCGAGAGGAAAACCGGGCCGGTCGGCGGAGTCAGTGCGATCTGGATAGCGCGGCGAATGGCCGACGGCAGGTCCTCAACTCGCTGCACTTCCACAGACCATTTCGTCCAGGGCTTGGCCACCGCGGTCATCTCGCCAGCCAGGATCGGTTCCTCAAATAACAAGCGGCGGTCCTGCTGTCCGGCAGTGACCAACAGGGGAGTCCCCTCTCGGTATGCGTTGTAAAGCATGCCCATGGCATTACCGAGTCCGCAACAGATGTGCAGGTTGATTACGCCCAGTTGACCAGAGGCCATGCTGTAACCATCCGCGATCGCCATCACCGGCACTTCCTGCAGGCCGAGGATATAGCGGAAGCGATCATCGACGGCGAGGGCATCGTTGAGCGGAAGCTCGGTCGTGCCCGGATTGCCAAAGATGTAGCGCACACCCTGGCTCGCCAGCATATCGAGTAGTAACTCTACGCCCGTCATGGCCATCACGACTTCCTCGAACCTGTCTATCAAGCGACCCAGTAGCTACTTGGAGCCGACCGGGAGGAAGTCGTATGATAACGGCCGAATCAGGGAGCGTACAACGGAGTGGGCGTGCTGCAGACCGGATCGCTGCTCATCCTGATACGCTTGTTGCCACCCAGCTGGTCCTTTTCGCTGGGTGGATGGTTGTACCAGTCGCTCCAGTAGACATCGCCACAGCCGGCACAGATCAGCTTGTCGGTGATACGTTCCCGCCTTGATTGTCGTGATTGCTGAGCGGAGTCAGCGTCATCGCCGCTGGCGACGTCCTCGTAGACAGGTTGATAGATCGGTCGTGCATCACTGGCTCGTGCCAGCTGCTTCATACGTGGCAGCTGGGCGCAGCCAACAGAGAGAAATGAGAACAGCACCAGCAACAGCCAGGCTGGCTGATTCCAAACAGGTTTTGAATGCTTCGACACGTCGAGTCCCCCTCGCAGCCATGAACTACCGTGGTTCAGGTATCGACAATTCACTGCCACTGAGTCCGGAAAAACGGAATAATCACTACGGCTTAACGTGCGTAGTTCGCCAGCGGCGCCAATCGATGACAAAATAGAGAAGCTCGGTCAAGTTTCCGGCATCCGGCCTGGATTTGCACTGGCTGTCCTTTAAGGACTCTCATGATTCGTTCACTGTTGCTGGTTGTGGTCGCTGTCACTCCCCTCGCACATCTCCAGGCCCAGCTGTTTCAACCGACCGATACCATCCGCTGGTCCGGCGAACTGGGATTCAGTCGCTATGGCCAGCGACACTTTACCGGCCAGAACCCATCCGCGGGATGTGCAATCTACTATCGTGTGAGCGACGCGAAGGAGGTGACAGGCCTGGAGATTCACGACGTGCAGGGCACGGTGATTCGGCAGATACGCCTGAAACCGAAGCCAGGTTTGAACGTGGTCTACTGGGATCTGCGCAAATCGCCGCCGCTGAGTGAAGATGGAAAACCGACGGCCCGCTTTGGACCAGCGGTGGAAGCTGGCACTTATCTCGTGGTGCTGAAGCTGAAAGAGTCCCGGCTGCAGCAGCCGGCGCGCGTGATCGCCGATCCGGAGTTGCCGGAAGGACTGCTGTCAGCAGAGCTTGAGGAGTTTGAACGGAAACAACTGCCGTAGAGACGATATGTATCGCATCACTCTATTTTTACGATGCTAATTACGTACTCTCGCCACTTCAAGAACAAACTGCCTAAGCACAATCGGTGGCAACAGGCTATGCGAGATTGTCGATCAGCAGGTCACCCATCTGGCTGGTGGTCAGCGATCCCCCCAGGTCGGGCGTTCCCTGGCCACTGGCCAGTGTCGTTTCGACCGCAGCGCGAACCTGCCCGGCCGCTGCAGCTTCATCGAGATGGTCCAGCATCATGGCGGCACTCAATACAGCCGCCACGGGGTTGGCAATTCCCTGGCCGGCGATATCCGGGGCGGAACCATGGACCGGTTCGAACATCGAAGGAAAGTCGCCTTCCGGGTTCAAGTTGCAGCTAGGGGCCAAACCGAGGCCGCCGCCGATGATGCCACCGAGGTCTGTCAGCAGATCGCCAAACAGGTTTGAGGCGACGACCACATCGAAAGATTCCGGCGAGCGCACGAAGTTCATCACAGCTGCATCACAATGCTGCTTGTCCGACTCCACATCGGGATAGTCAGCACAGATCTCATCGAGGATATCGTCCCACATCACGTAGGAGTAACGCTGGGCATTGGACTTGGTAACCATGGTCAGCTTACTGCGGCGAGTGCGGGCCAGTTCGTAGCTGAAACGCAGGATCCGCTCGACTCCTCGGCGAGTATGCAGTGCCGTCTGCGTGGCCACTTCATCAGGCGAACCCTGCTTGAAGCGGCCGCCGTTGTCGATGTACTCGCCCTCGGAATTCTCTCGCACCACCACCAGGTCGATATCGTCGGAGCCCTTGTCTACCAGCACACTCTTGAGTCCGGGATAGAGTCGAGCTGGCCGAACGCAGGCATACTGGTCAAAGGCCTGACGAATTCGCACCAGGGGAGCCAACGTGATGTGGTCTGGCAATTCCGCCGGCCAGCCAACCGCGCCGAGGTAGATTGCATCGAAGGGCTTCAGTGTTTCGAGGTAATCATCGGCAACGACCTGGCCATGCTGTTTCCAGTACTCGTAGCCCCAGGGGAACTCGTGCCACTCGAATGTCGGCCCGGCCGGCAGGCTCTCGAGCAGCCGCACGGTCTCACGAGTCACTTCCGGTCCAATGCCGTCACCGGGATACAACGCAACTCGGTAGGAATTCTCAGTCATAACTTGTCACTCGGTCCTCGAGGGCTGACTCCCGCCTGCACAATCGGCCGGCCAGGTCACTTGGCGTTGTTCATCCATTCCCATACGACCCAGCCGACGCGGGCCATCGAGACGCCTGAACAGTTTTCCGGCTTATCCTGCTGGGTATGCCAGTAGGACGTTTTCCTTCCCAACCCGGGATAGTCAAAGTCGATCAGGTCGCAGCTGGGAATGCCGGCAATCTGGTTAAGTGGAATATGGTCGTCCCGCACCTCGTGGCGTGAACGCGGCCGAAACTCTTTGACACCCAAGCGGGCCGCGGTCTTCCAGATATCCAGCACCAGTTGACGAGCGTACCGCAGGCTGTTGACCTCGTAGTACAGTTCCAGTTCGCGATCGGCCACCATGTCGAGCAAGACGCCCCACTTGTAGCTGTAGCCTGGCGGTTCGGACTTGTAGTTGCGGGAAAAATAAGTCGAGCCCAGAAAGTACTCACCACCGTCGACCTGAAAAACAAACTCCTCGCCATCGAAGAGCACAAAGTCGATACCGAGCGATCCCTTGTAGGTCGGCATCAACTCAGCCAGTTCCGCCAGCAGGGCGGTACCGCTGGCACCGTCATTGGCTCCCAGGAACAGGCCCCTGGGGTTTTTCGGGTCCCGGTCAGGGTAGGGACGCGTGTCATAGTGGGCACACAGCAGGATCCGATTTTTTCGCTGCGGATGCCACTGGACAATCATATTGGCCATTGTGACCCGCGATCCATCCTGAGGATGCCGGACATCAAATTCCTGCAGCTGGACCTTTCCCCCTAGCCTGGTGAAGTGGTCCTTCAGCAGCTGCTGTTGTTTCTTCATACCGACCGAGTTACTTGTCCGGCTGCCGAGATCACAGATCCGTTGCAGCCAGGCAGCACAGCGATCCGCTTTGAGCGGTACATTGACCAGCGACTGAGCCTGGGCTTTTTCCAATAACTGCTGCACAGCGGACACTGATTTCGCCGACTGCAGTTGCTCACGCAACTGCACCGTCAGCAAGCCACGCTGCTGCAGCACACGAATCGCCTGGCTGCGACGGGCAATCAAACCGTCCACCGACTGGCCATCGGTGTGCTGGCAGCCAAGAGGGGAGATGCCACCCAGAATTGCCGCGCAGGCGATAACCGTGACAGCAAGTAGGCGAGGGTGGGGTAACATTGTTTTGGCCCGCAGCTGGGTACGTCGATCGGACTCCTGGCTGCATTCTATGGCAGCTGATCACGGGGTCCAAGGTGATCGCAGTCTGTACGGCTGATGGAGCAGAATCTCGGCTTGAGACAAATCTGCGGTTTGGCCTAGAATCGTCGCAGCAGGCAGACAAGTCACATTCACTTACTAGTCACGGACGACGCCATGTTTGATGTCAAGAAGATTACGGAACTGCACCGCGAACTGGTTGTCGGCTGGCACGAGCGCGACGTTGATAATCCACACGATGGATTCCTCGGCCTGGTGACCGAGCAATTCAGCTTTAACTTCCTGCTCTGGCACCAGGAGGACATTGCCCGCAGCCCTGACGTGGGGGACGCCAAGATCGCCGAGGTCAAACGCAAGATCGATGGCTACAACCAGAATCGCAACGACTGGATCGAGAAGATCGACGACTGGCTGACCGACAAGTTGGAAGCCGCCGATTGCCAGCCGAATCAGGATGCACCGATGAACACCGAGACGCCAGGAAGCGTGGTGGATCGGATGAGTATCATGGCCCTGCGAATCTATCACATGCAGGAGCAACTGCAGCGTGACGACGCCAGCGAGGAGCACATCGAGAAAGTCGAGCAGAAGCTGGCTGTCTGTTTTATCCAGCTGGATGAACTGGCTGCGGCACTCGAGCACCTGCTGACAAACATCGAGGCTGGCACGGTACGGCATCGTACCTACCGGCAATTCAAGATGTACAACGACCCCACGATGAATCCCTACCTGTACAAAGCAAGCCAGCGAAAAGCGGGCTAGCACCGCCTCCTGTGTCCTCTCCTGTCCGGTTCGCACGATGCGAAAACCGGGCTCGCCTGGCAAAGACGCGCATGCCGTGATGGATGCTATCTGGTAAACTGGTGTGGCAGCTGACATGCCAGGCGGGGCCTGTCGGCATGGAATTCCCAACCAGGAAAAACCGATGCGTTCCTTGCAGCAACTCAGACTGCTGGCCCTCTCGGCTCTCCTCTTGACGCTGAGTGTTGCTACGCCGCTGCGCGGCCAGCAGCCAGCCGAGGCTGCCAGCGACGAGCAGGTGCAGCAATGGATCCATGAGCTGGGTGCCCGGCGTTTCATCGTGCGGGAGGATGCCACACTGCAGTTGGTGGAAGCGGGCAATTCAGTTATCGCGGCCGTCGAAGCGGCCATTAGCGAACAGAACGTGGAGGGCCTGGCCCGCACAATGTTCGTGCTCGATCGACTTGCCTCAAGTGACGACCTGGCGACCGCGCAGGCAGCCCGGGAGGCGCTGGGGAGATTGAGCCAGCACGAGGGCAATGCGGTCAGCCGCCGGGCGATCCGGGCCCTGGCCACACTGGATCAACGCCGCGAGGAAAAGTCGATTCGAGAACTCCGTTCACTGGGTGCCTCGTTTGGCAACCAGTACGTCGTCGTCGGCAATGACACGATGCAACTGATGGTGCTCAGCATCGCTGATAACTGGCGCGGCACCACCGATGACCTGGTGCGGCTCAAATGGATCACCAACCTGCAGCACCTGGACCTGGTCGGTGAGCATGTGACAGATGAGTGGATGCAGTATGTCGAAGCGGTCACCAACCTCTCCAGCCTGGCATTAAAGAGGACGTCGGTGACGGCCAGCGGTATCGGCATGCTGGTCAAGCTTGAACAGTTCATGAACCTGGACGTGAAATATGGCCCGATGGGCGATGCAACGCTTGAACACCTGGTCAAGATTCGGACGCTGCGATATGTCAAGCTCTACGGCACCGCCGTGACGCTGGAGGCTGCTGAGAAATTCGCCGCCGACCAACCGCAGATCGAACTCGACTTCCGCCTCGGAGCGTTCCTCGGAGTGGCCTGCCCGCGAGCCCCCGAGCCGTGCTACGTACGTAGCGTGCAAAGTGACACGGCGGCTGAGCGAGCAGGCATGCGAGCCGGTGACCTGATTATCGAGTTTGGTGGAGTTGTGATTCGGGACTTTGACGACCTCAAGAAGCAGATTGGGCGGCATCGACCCGGTGACAAAACCACGCTGGTCCTGATCCGGCCAGGGCCGCTCCAATCGACAAGCCTGCGGAAGGCTGAGGAGACCGAATTTGATCTCAAGGCCGAGGACCATGCCCTGGGCATTGAAATCACCGACATCGACGAGGATTCGGCCTGGTACAAAGTTGGCATGCGGGCTGGCGATGTGATCAACGTGTTGAATAACGAATCGGTCAAAACAGCTGCCGAGGCGATGGAGGCATTCAAGAAGATCGCGGCAGGCGAGGTGGTCAATATTGTCTTCTATCGCAAGCCCGATAAGCGTCCCGCCAGCATCACCTTTGGTGCCTGGAAATAATCAAGTCCGATCAGAACACGATGAATCGAAACCCTGAAAACGGTATGCTAACTGGTACCCGTAACACCGCGCCGAACGCTCTTGGGAGAGACGAACCAATGACCGACCTTTCACGACGCCAATTCGCAGGCAATACGCTCTCAGCCCTGCTCACCTACTCACTGCTGGAAACGCTGTTCACAGATCAAGCGCTGGCCGACCAGCTGAAGCCGGTTGCAGCCCAGTGGATCAAGGATCTCAACGAGCTGGGGAGCGATCTGAAGGGTAACAAGCTGGAACAGGTTGCCTGGCAGAAGCAGGTCGAGAAACTGATGGCCCGCGTCAACCTGCCCGACCTCTTGAAGTTCATCGACTTTGAGAAGCGACAGCAGGTCCCCTTCCGCGACAAGGGCGAGCGGTCGATCCGCTTCAAGTTCCCTGAAGTCGAGGGGCTGCCGACCAACCTGGTCTTCGGCCACCAGATATTCAAGTTGAAGAAGGGTCAGTCGGTTGTGCCTCACGGACACAACAACATGGCAACCGCCTTTCTCGTGCTCGATGGAAAATTCCAGGGACGGTTGTATGACCGCCTGGAAGATACCGACGAACATATGATCATTCGGCCGACCGTCGATCAGGCTTTTTCGGCCGGAGATTGTTCCACGATTTCGGACAAGAAAGACAATGTCCACTGGTTCGAGGCCAGCTCCGACCAGGGCTATATCTTCAACATCCATGTACTCAATCTGAATTCTGGCCTGAGCGGCAGAATTTACATTGATCCGAATGGTGAGAAGCTGGCCAACGGGCTCGTCAAGGCACGTCGCATCGGCGCTGCCGAGGCGATCAAGCTGTACGGCTAGCCGCCCGTGCTCGGATGCTTCTGTAACAGGGTTCTCCCTCCGTCTCACGGAATCGCCTGCTGTGGAATTGAAACTTGGTCAGCAGAACGTTGTCGTCGTCGGCGCGGCACAGGGTATTGGCCTGGCAATTGCCGAAGCATTCATCGACGAGCACGCCAACGTGGCTCTCTGGGATCTGAAGCCATCCGTTCAGGATGTTGCCCGGCAACTGGATCAGAACTCAAACGCAACTGTCTGCGGCCTGCTGGCTGATGTAACCTCGGCAGAGTCTGTTGCCGCGGCCACGGCTGCCTCGATCGAGAAACTGGGATCGATCCAGCACCTGGTTTACGCTGCCGGTGCAGGCTCTGGGAAACACGGCTTTCCCTTTTGGAACCTGCAGCCAGAAGACTGGCCCCGGATCCTCGATATCAACCTGGTGGGTGCCGTGCGGGTGCTGCAATCGCTGGTCGAGACGCTGATCCAGTCGGACTGCGGCTCGGTCCTGATGATCGCGTCGATCGCCGGCCAGATTGGCTCGCAGACCGATCCACCCTACAGTGCCGCCAAGGCCGGCCTGATCAACTTTACCCAGTGTGCCGCCCGTGATCTGGCAGTCCACCAGGTGAGAGTCAACGCGATTGCACCTGGGATGATCAAGACCGAATTGAACCGAGCGGTCTGGGAAGCCTGGTCTGCAGGCCAGACGGAGGATCAGCGCGCCAGCTATGATGACTGGGCCGCTGAAAAAATCAGCCGCGTCTCGCCGCTCGGCCGCTGGCAGGAAGCGGATGATGTGGCCCAGATGGCCGTCATGCTCGCCTCGGCCCGCTCAAAAAACATCACCGGCCAGACGATCAACGTCGATGGCGGCCAGGTGATGCGGTGACTGCTCTTACCCGCCCTGATTCGCCTGCAGCGAAGGCCTATTACATGCCGGCCCTGCAGGCCCAAGCTGCCTCTGCGGTGAGCTTTTGCTGGATGCATCTGCGGTGAGCTGCTTTGGATTGACGAGGGGAGTCGCAGAGCGGGCGCTGGCCACTATTCCTTGGCGACTGGCAGGACGGTCAGCCAGGGATCCTCACGTCGCAGCGTGGTCTTGGCAATGGCGTAGCTGGCAGTCCGCTGGCGTTCGCCCACCTGGCCAATAATCCGGATCGCGCCGGACCAGGCCTCTGCACTGCCACTGATCTTGACCGTCACCTTCTTGGCCGAATCGCCTGCAGCGGCCGAACTCACTGCCGCTGCCTCGATACCGTCGGGCAGTCCTTCTACAGTCAGCTGGATCTCTTCCTTGAAGCCCTGGATGCGATTCACAGTGACTTCCAGATCGACCGACTCACCTGCTTTCAGCGTCAGCATGTCAGCTGCCAAACTGAGTGCGTAATCAGGTTCGGGCTGGGTCACAGTAAGCCGGTAGACATAGCGGAAGCCGCCACCTCGGTGCAGGTCACGAACGACCAGCGTGTACTGGCCATCGGCCGGCGGGTTGAAGGTCAGCACCGGATCGCGGTTCTTGCCAGCATCATCGACATCCACCAGCACCTTGCCTTCGCCGTCGATCACCTGCAGCCGCGGGTCCATGGGAAATCCCAGTGCTCGCGATTCGATCGCAGCAATTACGGGCTTGCCCTTGCTGGCTTCAAACAGGAAACGATGGGACGAGCGGGGCTTGTCAATCCGACCGGAAAGGACAAGCGGTAGCGAAATCGCCTGGACCTGATCGGAAACAGCCAGCTGGCTGGGAATCTCGACGACCTTGACGAAGATCGCGTTAGCAGGATGACTGGCAGCAGGCTGCAACAACTCGATCCCCTCAGCCAGCTCTGGCTGGGGTAACGTCGCTCCTTCGGCCAGGTTCCAGCCCTGCAGCTTCAGCTCCGTGGGCTCATTGCGATTGACTGCCAGGGGTAAAAGGTGATCGACAAACGGCTGCGTGGTGATTGTCAGCCGGTAGACAAAGCCATTTCCGCTGGCAAACCCGATCGTGCTGTTGGGAGTCTCTGGAAAAGCGAACAGCCTGACGAGGTACTCGCCATCGGCCGGCACGGCAAAGGCTATCTGCGGGTCGATACCCTGCTCGTCGTCGTTTTGTGCCAGTATCAGGCCACGCGGATCACAGACTTGTAGAACAGCATCCATCGGCGATGCGAGGAAGTTGTTGGCAACCAGGGAGGCGACGAGCACATCACCCTGGCTGGCAGTGACGCGGAATTGGTCTACATCTGCAGAGGAATCAAGTCGGCCGTTGACGATCGTTGGACCGGCCAGCAGCTTGGCGTTCTTGGCGTCGTTATTTGACTCTTCCTCGGTCTTCTCCGGCGTTGTTCCCACGAAGAAGGGCTTGATCGCGGAAGCTCCCTGGTCGTTATAGAGTCGCATGAAATAGACGCCTGCTGGGACATCCTCCGTCACGACGACATTCAGCCGGCCTTTCTCTTCCTGCATCTCCACCGTGACACCCGGCTGGCTAACCCAGGCCTTGACTGGCCAGGGGTCGATATTTCCGGCGACCAGCACTTTTTCGCTGGTTGTCCCGCGGGCAAAACCTGCCGGGTAGAGGAAATCGAGCGTGGGGGGTTCGGCGGCACTGATGCTTGTCAGCACCAGCGTCAGGATCAGCCCACACGTGAGCTGCACGGCAGATGGAAGGTGGTGAGGCATCATCCCATCAATTCACGGATGGGGGTGGCGTCATGGACCAGCAGCACGGGCCGGCCCTCGGGCGTCAGCACAATCTTGCCCGGATCGATACCCAGCTTGCTGTACACGGTGGAAACGAAATTCTCGGGGGCCAGCACGCGAGACTGGGCGGCATAACCATGGCGGTCGGTGGATCCAATCACCTGCCCGGCCGGAGTCTGGCCACCTGCAAACATCACGGACATGGCGTTGGACCAGTGATCCCGCCCACCACGGCTGTTGACCTTGGGTGTGCGACCAAATTCGCCCAGCGCCACGACCAGGGTCGACTCCAGCATGCCCCGTGATTCGAGATCTCGAATCAGGGCCGCCAGGGTTGCCTCGAACGGCGGCAGCTTGCTGTTGAGTGCCTTGAAGATATCGCGATGATGATCCCAGCCGCCGTTGTAGAGTGTCACAAATGGCACTCCCGCTTCGACCAGGCGGCGAGCCAGCAGGGCCTGTTGTCCAAAGCTGTTGCGACCAAAAGCATCGCGAGTTTCATCCGACTCAAGGTGAATATCAAAGGCTCGCTGGGCTGCCGGCGAGGTCACCAGCTGGTATCCCTGCTGGTAGAAGCGATCGATCGAGTTGACCGGATCCCCCGCGCGGGCATCGGCCATTCGAAGCAGCTGGTCCACGGACTTACGTAAATCGCGTCGGGATTCGAAGCGAGCGGTCTCGAGTCCCCGCGGCAGGGCTACATCACGCACGCGGAAGTTGCTGCTGTTGGGATCATCCGGAACAACGAAAGGCGCGTACTGGGCGCCGAGGAAGTTCGGGCCGCCGGATCGCGACATGCGCGGAATGGAAAAGTAGGCTGGCAAGCCATCCGGTGCAGACACTTCGGATGCGACCACCGAACCGATGCTGGGATGAAAGCTGACGAAGGCTCCACAGCCGACCGGAATACGGGGCGGTGAGCCGGTCATCATGTAGTGATTGCCGGCACCATGGTTGCCCTGGTTGTGGCGAATCGAACGGACGATAGCCAAGCGGTCGGCGACATCTGCGAGCTGGCTGCAGTGCCTGGAAAAACTTACGCCAGGCAGCCGGGTCTGAATCGGTTCGTATTCGCCGCGGATCTCCAGCGGGGCATCCGGCTTGGGATCAAATGTCTCGTAGTGTGTGGGTCCGCCATCCATCCAAACCAGAATGCAGGAGGTGGCTTGTCGCGGTGTGCTCGATGATTCGTCCGCGGTCGCTCGCAAGGCGCCACTGAGGCCTCCAGCAAGCAGCCCTCCGAGACCGAGCTGGAGACAGTCGCGACGGCTGACTCCCTCACAGTTGCGCTGATCTGCCATGACTCATCTCCAGTTTGACGTTCGGTCGCTGACCTCTGGCTTGCTGCTAATCTTTGATTATGAACTCCGGCGTGTTAACCAGCGCCCACAAAATATCTTCGGCTGCGCGGCGACGGGTCATGTCTTTTTCTGCAAAAACCGCGAGGCAGGCCTGGCCCTCCGATTCCGTGGGGAAACGGGCATAACAGGACAGGTAGATCTCCTCGACAATCTGCGGCGGCGTCATTTCACTTGCTGCCCAGCGAGCGGGGCTGCCGTCATCCGACTTGATCTTACTGTGAATATTGGGGGCGTTCATCATGTGCAGTGCCTGCGTGACCGTCGATTCGCCTGTCCGATCGCAGGGGGGATCCTGGTTGGGATCGGGGCGACCGAATGTATCGAGGAACAGCGAGGTCACACGGTGAGTCCAGATCTGGTTTGCCCGCGAGCCGGAAACCATCCCACTGAAACTCTCTTGCACACCGGTCACATCGGTCACCGCGTCGACCAGCACCTCGGCCCGTAACCTCTGGCGATAGTGTCGCGAGTAATTACGGGTGTCGGCCACGTTGCGATCGTTCGGAGTGCTGCTGAGTGCATACACATGTGAATTGGCGATCACGGCGACCAGCGCCTTGAGGTCAAACCCGCTGTCGCGGAAATACTCCGCGAGTGCTGTCAGCAGCGGCTCATTGGTGGCCGGATTGGTGGCTCGAATATCATCGACCGGTACGACCAGCCCGCGCCCCATCATCTCGGCCCAGACCCGGTTGACCATCACCTTGGCAAAGTAGTCATTCTGGGGCGACGTCATCCAGCGGGCCAGCGTGTCGCGCTGTGTCTCCTCCTGTCCTGGCTCGATATCGCCATACAGCGGTCGGGGCGGGAGCACTTCACCAGTCAGCGGATGTGAGACGGTGCCGCCGGTCTTGGTCATGATGACCTCTTCACCACCGGAAATGGGTGGTGAGAGGCCGGAGCCTTTGCGACCCACCTCGGAGAAGTAAGCAGCAAAGCTGAAAAAGTCCTCCTGGCTCCATCGTTCAAACGGGTGGTGATGGCACTTGGCACATTCGAGGCGGATACCCAGGAACAGCCGGCTGACAATCGTCGTCAGCTCATCTGGCGAACGGCGGTCGCGAAACATCGTGGCCGCACCGTTTCGCCAGGTGCTACCTTCGGCCGTCACCAGCTCACGAACAAACTGGTCGTACGGCTTGTTGTCTCGAAAACTCTGGCGAATCCAGTTGTCGTAATTCAGGACTGCCTTGATACCGACACGGTAGGGATTGGGACGTAGCAGGTCGGTCCACTTGTTGGCCCAGTGATCGGCGTACTCGGGTCGGCTCAATAGACTGGTGATGTAACGCTGCCGCTTATCGTCGGCTGGATCCAGCAGGAAGGCCCGGACCTCATCGGATGTGGGAAAGCGACCGATGATATCGATCGACGCGCGACGCATGAATCGCCCGTCATCCGCCTCGCCCGCAGCTTCGATACGCAGCAATTCCAGCTTCTGCCAGACCAGCTCATCAATAAAGTTGTTACGCGGCAATTGGGCGTAGTGCTCTGCCGGGACGTCCCCCTGGAGCGGTATCAGGACGCCACAGATGGTAATCTGGCCCATGAAGCGAGCCATCAATGTCGACTCGCCCGGCAGCGGGCCGGCGGTCACACGGCCGCTGCTATCGACCGCCACGATGGCACTTTCATTGGACTGGAATGTTGTCTGGCCGGTCACATCGCGGGAACTGCCGTCGCTGTAAAAAGCGGTCACAATCAGCTGCTGCTGTTCGGCCGGTTTCATCAAGCGATGCGTGGGAAATATCTCGACCCGCTGCAACTGTGGCTCACCCTCAACGCTGCGCGGTGTGCCTGCGTCGATCCAGCGATGGATCGTATGATAGTCGCGGCTGCCCGCTGCCAAGCGAACGCCGCCGCCATGCGGCACCTCACCGGTTGGTTTTTGCAGCAGCAAACTGAGCTCGGGAGACGCAGGGAAAACACGCCGTCCACGGGCGTGCCGTGTCAGTGCCAGGTAATCGAATTCCGAGTCGAAACCGAGCAGCGAAAGCTGGAATCCATTTTGACCACGAGCCTTGCCGTGACAGGCTCCCACGCTGCAGCCATTGGCAGCCAGTATCGGTTGCACTTCCAACTCAAAGCTCACCGGGCCCAGCAGCTGGCCATCCTTGACTGTCACCTCGCTGGCTGCCATGGCGTTCTGCCAGTGGGCAATCACGCGTGTGCTGCCATCGGCCAGCGGCCGCACGATGCCTGCGTCATCAACCGTCGCGATCGAGGGGTCCTCGACGCGAAACTCGGCCGTACGAGTCACATCCTGTTGCTCTTCATTAACCGTGGCCATCACCACCAGTTGCTGTTGGGACGCCTGTCCGCTTAGCAGGAGCTGAGCAGGATGAACCGAGAGCCGGGCGGCCCCATCCTCGGCTGCCTGGCTGACGGTGGGGAGAAGCCCCAGCAAGAGGAGAAATGTGGCGAACAGATGACCGGTGGTAAGGTGGGGGAGCTTCATGACGGTGAGGCAGTCGCTCAAGTCTGGGTGGGGGCAGGAGAATCTATTGTAACCTCTGCCCGTTCCACAGAACAACTTAGATCGAACAGGTCTTGCCGGGACCCGATACTTGTTCGCCGCAGGAACCCGATGGTTATTCGCCGCAGGCGAAAACCGCGGGGCCAGAGCTTCGCCGGGCATCTGCCTGCTAGAATAGAGACAGCTCCGGCAAATCACTGCAAAGTGCCGATACATAGACCAATGGCCAACCACCCAAATGGAAACCGCTCGCATCTGCCAACTGGCGGCAGCAAACCGTCCGCCTGGGCCATGTCGGCTGTTGTCCACCTGGTGTTGCTGCTGATTATTGCAGTCAGCTGGCGGCAGGCGGCCAGCCGTCGTGATAACCAGCAGCAGCAGCGGTCGGTGGGAATCGTGCTGGCAGAGGCCCAGGACAATCGACAGATCCAGTACCTGGATGAGCAGGATATTGCCGAAGCAGCCCAAAGTGTCCAGGCCCCAAGCAAGCTACTGGATGACGAGCCGGCCAACGATCTCAACCAGCTGCCCGACCTGCAGTTGCCGGGAATTGAAGACTTACCTGTGGAGGGCACACTGCCCGGCACAGACCTGGCAGGCAGCCAGCTCGGAGCCAGGCTACCGGGCGTCGATGATGTCGATCCCAATCTGCTGGAACGGCCGGTCCGTCCGGCTGGACCAGTTGGTCCCGTCGGTCGTGTGTCGCTGTTCGGCAGCGACGCAGCCGCCGGTCGATCATTCGTGTTCGTCATCGACCGGTCCAAGAGTATGGGTGGGCAGGGACTGAATGCCCTCTCGGCAGCTCAGAAACAACTCGATCGAGCACTGGCAGAGCTGGTCGAGACTCACCAGTTCCAGGTCATTGCCTACCACGACAAGCCGGTCTATTTTCCGAATCGAACAATGGCCAAGGCGGTGCCCGGCAATCGGCAGCGGCTGAAAGAATTCTTCGGCGGCCTGGCAGCCTTTGGTGGCACCAACCACGAACTCGCTGTGCTGGCAGGCTTGCGGGTCAAGCCCGATGTCCTGTTTCTACTCACCGATGGCGCGTCGCCAGAGCTGAATCGAGTCCAGCTGGATCGCGTTCGCCGCCGTTCTGGCGGCCTGACGACAATCCACTGTATCCAGTTCGGTTTTGGCCCTTTGCAGGAGCAGACATCCTTTATGCAGAAGCTGGCAGCCGAAAATGGTGGCCAATTTCATTACGTCGATATGCGGAAACGATAGCAGCCGACAACCTGAAATCCCTAGTCTTCCTATCTCACCCACGCTTTCACGGTCAGGAAATTAATAGACCGCGTCTGACTTCCTATCCGATCAAACTAGATAGCGTCTCGACTCCTGCTATACGACTGAGGGAGCGATCGGTTTGAAATTCCTGGCGGCTATCCTGATTCTGTTGACAACTGTTGCTTATGCGAGCAACACCAACGAGGACATTGCCGACGATCATGTCGACTTGATCGAGCTGAATCACTGTTACGACGAGCATGGCTGGCTGGTCTTTGAGCAGGTGATTTTCTACCAGTGGTCGCCTCACAAGAGTCACTACAATGTGCGAGACTGGCGTACGCTGAAGGCCAATGCTCAGCTTCCTCGCTGGGACGCTCGGACCGGTAAGTACGTGGCAATCTGGCACGATGGCAAGATTATCCGCACGGTGACGGCTCCCAGCTTTCGAGAGACCTGGACCCAGTATGATCCAGAGCTGGTGGAGCGGCAGCATTTGCCCCGGCAATTGAGGGGACTGTTGCGGAAGGCACCGTTTCAGCTGCGCAACGAGTAATCCTCGCTGACTGAGCTGTATCGTTCCGTTCCCTCCAGCTGATCGGTGTGCTCTCATGCATATTGTTATTACCGGCGTCAGTCGCGGCCTGGGGGCCGCCATGACCAGCGAGTTCATCAGCGCGGGTCACCAGGTCAGTGGCTGCTGTCGATCAACGGCCGCGGTAGAGCAGTTGAACGAGCAGCACGGTCCCCAGCACGGTTTCCATGCAGTCGACGTAACCGACCTGGCAGCCGTCACGAGCTGGGCCAGGCAGGTCGAACAGCGTGCCGGAGCTGCCGAGCTGTTGCTCAACAACGCCGGACTTGCCAATCGACCGGGCGATCTCTGGGAAGTTGATCCAGCGGAGTTTTCCCAGCTGATCGACATCAACATCAAGGGCGTGTTCCACGTACTGACCGCCTTTCTGCCTGCCATGATCAGCCAGGCTCAGGGAGTGGTGGTCAACTTCAGTTCCGGCTGGGGACGCAGCACATCGCCATCGGTAGCACCGTATTGTGCCAGCAAGTGGGCTATTGAGGGCCTGAGCCAGGCACTCGCAAGTGAAGTCCCGGCGGGGATCAGCGTGGTCGCTCTGAATCCCGGTATCATTGACACCGAGATGCTGCAGCGTTGCTTCGGTGAACAGGCATCGTCTTATGAGAATCCCGCCGAGTGGGTCCAGCGAGCGGTCCCCTACCTGTTGAGCCTGGGGCCCGGCGACAATGGTCGCCAGGCGACTGTACCGGGTTGACTTTGAGCCTCCAGACCAGCGGGACGACCCTGATGACGCCCCATCCAGCCAGCCTGACGAGTACCCAGCTGCTCCAGCAATGCGCCACGCGGCGGCAAAGGAGATCCGGCCCCGGGGGCCAGCACCGCAATAAGGTGGAAACAGCGGTCGTGATTACTCACATCGAGAGTGGCGTCCAGGGCGCGGCCAGCGAGCGACGAGATCAGCAGCAGAACAAGGCGGTTGCCCTCTTCCGTTTGCGAGTCAAGCTAGCCCTGGAAGTCCGTTGTCCTGCCGGCGATCATGCCAGCCAACTCTGGACCAGCCGCTGCCAGTCCGGAAAAATAGCGATCAATCCAAAGCACGAGGATTTTCCCAGCCTGTTGGCCGAGGTGCTCGACCAGCTCCAGTCTGGGGAAGGCGAGCTGGCAGCAGTGCTGGAGAGACTGCGGGTCACCAGCAGCCAACTGGTCAAGTTCCTCAAGCTCGAACCAGCCGGGATGATGCAGCTTAACGATCTACGTGCTGCACACGACCGGCCACCGCTGCGTTAATGGAGAGACCATCGAATGTCTAAACGGGACCGTGAAAAGTGGGATGGCACCTACCGCGATGGGGATCCTTATGGATCGCAGCCATCGAAGGTGCTGCTCGAGCAGCAGCACTTGCTGCCCAGCTCAGGCCGCGCGCTGGACCTGGCGGGGGGCTGCGGACGCCACGCGATCTGGCTGGCAGAGCAGGGACTGACGGTCACGCTGGCCGATATTTCCCCGCAGGGATTGCAGATCGCCCGTCAACGGGCAGACCTTGCAGAGCTATCCATTGAGTGTCTGCAGATCGACCTGGAAGAGGAAGATTTTCCAGCTGGTCCCTGGGACCTGGTGATCAGCTGTCTTTATCTTTACCGGCCACTCTTTCCGCTGATTCGCCAGCAGCTGTCCGCCGCCGGCGTACTGGCTGTCCTGCAGCCGACGACCAGAAACCTGGAGCGTCATGCTCGTCCGCCAGCCCGATTCCTGCTGGAAGAGAACGAACTGGGCCAACTTGCTGAAGGCCTTGAAATCCTCCATTACGAGGAGTCCTGGTCGGTCGAGGGGCGTCATGACGCGGTCCTGGTCGCACGCCAGGTGGGTCAAACAAAGTAGCGCTTTGCGTGCTGCCGCCAGCGTATTAGTGACGTACACTAGATGCAGACTCTGGCCGGACTTCGCTGCCAACGAGGGACCTGCTCGAGCGCTTTCCCGCCCCATTCAACCTGCCCAACTTCCAGTCATGTCCGACGCCAACGACAAGATCGACATTCCTTTCCAGGTCCCCTTCACCCATCGACTTCGTTTCACAGACGACGTGTTTGGCGAGGACGGGGATCAGCTGGCCGACTTGTTCGAATCGAGTGACGGCAAACCGGCTCGCGTGCAATTCTGGCTGGATCAAAACGTGGCGGACGCACGGCCTGACTTCTCAGCGCTGATCAAGCGATTCTGCGATTCGCGTCCAGACCGCATTCAGCGGGTTGGAACGATCCAGCATGTACCTGGCGGTGAGGAGATCAAGAACAACATTCACTTGCTGGAGCAGATGCTGAAGGTTGTCAACGTCGCGGACCTGGATCGGCGCAGTTACATCGTTGTGGTGGGTGGCGGCGCGGTACTGGATGCCGTTGGTTTCGCTGCCGCGATAGCCCACAGGGGCATTCGCCTGATCCGGTTGCCTACCACCACACTGGCCCAGGCAGATTCCGGGGTCGGGGTGAAGAACAGCATGAACCTGTACAGCAAGAAGAACTGGGTCGGCAGTTTTGCCGTTCCCTGGGCCGTGATCAACGATTCTGATTTACTGACGACGCTCAGTAATCGCGATTTCATCTGCGGCTTCTCCGAGGCGGTCAAGGTGTCGTTGCTCAAGGACCCTGCCCTGTTCAACCAGCTGTGCAAGGATGCGGTCACGATTCGAGCTCGAGAAATGGCGGTGGCTGGACCGGTGATTCGAGCCTCCGCTGAACTGCACCTCGATCACATTACGATGGGTGGCGATCCGTTCGAGATGCTGGAAGCGAGGCCACTGGATTTTGGCCACTGGTCGGCCCACAAGCTGGAGACAATGAGCGACTTTTCGTTACGTCATGGCGAAGCGGTGGCGATCGGCGTCGCCATCGACTCGATTTATTCGACTCTCGAGCTGGGCCTGGACGCATCGGTCGCCGAGCGGGTCCTGCAATGCCTGGCTGACCTGGGATTCAAGCTCACCGATCCATCGCTGAGTGATGTAGAGGTCTTGTTTAACGGGCTGGAAGAGTTCCGCCAACACCTGGGCGGCAGACTGACGCTGACCATGCTCCAGAAGCCGGGCCAGCCAGTCGATGTCCACACCGTTAACCGTGACAAGATGCTGGCTGCGATCGAGCAGCTGAAACATTTCTCCCAGACCCAACGGGCCTTCCAGGCAGACGGCGATTGACTGGCCAAGCGGCCCTTAGCGGCTGAAGAGCCTGAGCGAGTTGGAGGTGACCAGCAGGGTTGCTCCGGTATCGGCCGCGATCGCAATCCAGAGGCTGCAGAATCCCGCGATGGTGGCTGCCAGGCAGAGCAGCTTGAGCATGATCGCCAGCGTCGTATTCTGCCGGATGACTCGCAGCGTGCGGCGGGCATGGTCGATCAGCCAGGGAATACGACCGAGGTCGTCTGACATCAGTGCGATGTCTGACGTTGCAATGGCATGCTGGGAGCCAATCGACGCCATCGAGATGCCGACCGTGGCGCGAGCCATGGCGGGACTGTCGTTGACGCCATCGCCCACCATCACGACGGTTCCCTTGCCATCCTTGAGTTGCGCGACCTCATCCGCTTTTTCGTTCGGCATCAAGCCCGCCTTGTACGACTCGAGCCCCGCCTGGTCGGCAATGGACTTGGCCACAGCATCGCCATCACCGGTCAACATCAGCAGCTGCCCGACGCCATGTTGACGCAGTTCCGCCATCACCTGGTCTGTCTCGGGGCGGATGGGATCGGCAATTCCAATCACGCCGATCGGCTGGACGCCCCGCCCCACGACCAATGTCGTCAGCCCTGCCGCGGCAACTCCCTCAACCGTCTGCTGGACATCGTCCGACAATTCAGCCTGTTCCGCTGCCCAGCTCGGCTTGCCAATCCAGGCTGGCTCCCCAGCCACGCTGCCGGTCACACCCTCGCCGTGGTGGACCGTACAGTCCGTGGCGGCACTATACTCAACCTCTTCGCTGCTGGCGTGACTGCGGATCGCCTCCGCCAGCGGGTGAATACTGGCCACTTCCAGCGCTGCTGCCAGCGACAGCAGGTCGCGGCTGTTGGTCTCACCGATCGGCACCAGTTGTTCGATCAGCGGCGTTCCCACGGTCAGCGTGCCAGTCTTGTCGAACGCGATGGCCCGCACATTGGCCATCGCCTCAAGAAACTCGCCTCCCTTGACCAGTACACCGCGGCGAACCGCTGTCGTGATACCTGCCACGACAGCCACCGGCGTGGAAATCACCAGCGCACAGGGGCACGAGATCACCAGCACCACCAGGCCGCGATAGAACCAGGTATCCCAGATCCTATCGAGGCTGACACCAGGCAGCTGCACGATCGGCAGGATCAGTGGCGGCAGCAGCATGACAGCAACTGCCAGGCCCATCACCAGCGGTGTATAACGGCTTGCGAACACCTCCACCCAACGCTGAATTGGAGCCCGACGGGTCTGGGCCTGTTCCACCAGCCGAAGCGTACGAGCCAGCGTGGTATCGTCGCTCTTGTGGGTCACCTCGACCTGGATTGAGCTATTGACGTTCAGCGTGCCGGCATAGACTTGGTCACCAACGCCGATCGCCAGCGGCATGGACTCGCCTGTAATCGCCGCTTGGTCAACATAAGTTGCCCCGCTCATGACGACACCGTCCATGGGGATTTGCTCACCAGGCCAGACTTCGATCCGCTGACCAATTTCGATCCGCTGGACAGGCAACTCTCTGGCATCCGCACCGGGGCGTTCGACCGAGCGAGCCATCCGGGGCGTCTGCTGCATCAGTCCCTTGATCGACTCACGGGCCCGCTCCGTCGCTCGCTGCTCAATCCAGAGTGCCAGTGAAAAGAGGAAGCCAACCATCGCTCCCTCAAGCCACTGCTCGATGGCAATCGCTCCCAGCACGGCAATCAACATCAGCAGGTTCATGTCCGCTCGCAGGTGCCGGATCGAAGTGAGGGCACGCGGCACAACATGCACGAAGGCAGCCAGGATGGAACCGGCCAGCAGGATCACTGCTGCGCCGGACGGAGCTTCCAGGGAGAAGCCGACGAGGCCCTTGTCCATGCTGGCGACCAGGTGCGAGAGGGCTGCGATCAACAGCAGGACGCCGGAGCAGAGTGTCATCACGGCACGGCCATGCAGCTGCCAGAAACTCTCCACGTCCTGCTGGTCAAGCTCCTGCCAGGGGAGAGCCGTCATCCCCGCTCGCGAGAGCCGATCGACCAGCTCGTCACCGGTGGCCTGGCCGGGTTGAAACCGGATGTCGATTCGACGCTGGAGAACATCGCATTCCAGCTGGACAATGCCAGGACAATCAGACAGCAGCTGCTGAATTAAGAGGATCTCGTCGTGGCAATCCAGTTGCGGGATGCGAAAGCTCATCCAACGGAGCGTTTCCGCCGTGCCCACAGGTAGCTCCAATTAAGCTGAGTTCCATATCACCTGCGCCTCACTGCGAGGCAAAGCAAGCCATCACAACTGGATTATACGGCAGACACCCGCTAGCGGCGAGTTTCTGCCGCTTCGTTCGACCAGCTGCGACCGCTGTAGCAGGCCTCAAGAATGGAGTAGGATATCCCTCTCCAGCTCACCCCTCGACTCGGGTTTAAGACCACAGGCGACCGATGGCCAAAGCGACCTACAAGGATGCCGGAGTCGACCTGGAGGTCTACCAGCAGTCGATGGCACGCCTGCCACGGTTGATGCAGCGGACATTCAGCCCGCGCGTGATGGAACTGCAAGGGGGCTTTGCCGGTCTCTTCCAAGTCGACTTTCCAGATGGCCTGTTTGCTCGCAGCTACAACCAGCCGGTACTGGTCTCTGGCACTGACGGAGTCGGTACCAAGCTCAAGCTGGCGACGCTGACCGGAGTGCACGACACGGTCGGGATCGACCTGGTTGCGATGTGCGTTAACGACATCCTCTGTTGCGGAGCTGAGCCACTCTTCTTTCTCGACTATGTTGCCATGTCGGAGGATGACCCGGACCAACTGGAACAGATCGTGACCGGTATCAGTAATGGTTGTGTGCTAGCCGATTGCTCGCTGCTGGGTGGGGAAACAGCAATCATGCCCGACCTCTACCAGTCTGGCGACTACGACCTGGCCGGGTTCTGCGTGGGGATTGTCGAAAAGGACGACCTGATTGATGGCTCGCTGATTGAAGCCGGCGACGTTGTCATCGGCGTGGCATCGAGTGGCCTGCATTCAAACGGCTTCAGCCTGGTCAGGAAAATCGTGCTGGAACGAGCTGGCCTGGCAATTGATGATCCGCTGGAAGAATTCGGTCAGACCGTCGGAGAAATACTGCTCACGCCGACCCGCATCTATGCCCAGCAGATTCGCCGCGTGCTACGACACTACACCGTTAAGAACGTCGTTCACGGAATTGCCCATATAACAGGCGGCGGCATTCCCGAAAACATCGAACGAATCCTGCCCGCTGAGACAGCTGCCGTTATCAATCGCAGCAGCTGGGACGTGCCGCCGGTCTTCAAGTGGATCCAGCAACTGGGTGAAGTTGCAGACGAGGAAATGGACCGTGTCTTCAACCAGGGGATTGGCCTGGCACTGGTCGTCAGCTCGTATTACGCCGAGAGCATCCAGCGGAATTTGAAACAGCAGGGACTCGAAAGCTGGATGATTGGCACGATCGAAGCGGGTGACGGATCCGTCCGCTGGTCCTGATCGCCACGTGTCACTTGCTGGCACTGACCGCCATTGCATTGCTGGCGGCGTCCAGTTCCTTGAGCTTGTCGATAAATGCCCCAGGACCGGTGTACAGGCCAAACATCACAACCGGCTTATTAGCCCGACCTGCTGGAAAGATCGCATAAAACGGCAGCTGTCTGGTCTTGTTCCCCAGCTTCAATAGCAGTTCTTGGATGTCCGGCGGGTAATTTGTGTTGTCCGCTTTCATCATTACGACGCCGTGGTCTTCGACAAAGTCCTTCATTGCTTGCACGTTCAAGGCGACCGCCTCGTTGGTCTTGCAGGTCAGTCACCAGTCGGCCGTGAAGTCCATGAAGACCGTCTTGTCCTGCGACGTCAGTTCCGTCAGCTTTTCCAGCGAGAATTGCTGCCAATCAAGTTCAGCTGAATCGGCATCTGGTTCTGCAGCCCGTGCCAGTTGCTCTTGACGCTTCTGCATCAGTCTCTCAAGTGCCGAGTCATAACGGGACTCCATCACGCCACGCAAACCCGACTGGCTGAACATCATCCAGCCAACCAGGACCGAGAACGCGGTAGCTTGCAGGAGTGCCTTGATTCGCGCCGGTCGACCCTTCGTCAACGGCACCTTGCCAAACCACCAGCAGGTAGCCCAGAGTGCAAACAGGAAACCGATCACCGGCACGATCGCCGGCAGCGAGACCGCGGCAACAATCGTTAACAGCCAGACTACCGTCCCCAGCAGGACAAACCCCATCACGTGTTTGAAAGTCTCCATCCACATACCAGGACGCGGCAGCACGCTGATCAGCGCCGGAAAGGCCCCGATCAGAAGGTAAGGACAGGCCATTCCCAGGCCGACCATGAAAAACACCAGGTAGGTGACTGCCACCGGCTGCGAAATTGCATAGGTCAGAGCGGGGAACAACAGCGGGCCACTGCAGGGAGTCGCCAGCACCGTCGTCAGCATGCCGACTGAAAACGCGCCTGCGAACCCCTCGCCTTCACCCTCTGCTGCCGTGGTTGAGCTGAATCCCGGTATCGGGATCTCCCAGACACCGAGGAAGCTCAAGGCAAAAACGAAAACTACCGCGACCAGCACGATGTTGAAGGTCAGGCTGCTAAACTGGCCGCCCCAGCCAAGCCTTATCGTGACCGCCAGGGTCGCCAGGATGAGGTAAACAAATATCATCCCCAGGGCAAATGCCAGGTTCAGCATGAAGATCTTCTTGCGCGCATCAGCAGGTATCGCCGACTCGGAATGCGTCTGGCCAGCACCATCAGCTGCCGCTCGACCAAGGCCCGCCTGCTCAACGAAGGACATGATCTTGAGCCCAATGACCGGCAGCACACAGGGCATGAAGTTGAGGATCAAGCCCGCCACAAAGGCAAGCAACATTCCCCAGGCAAGCGAAAACTGGTAATCGCGCGGCACCTCAAGCTTGGCCATATCGAAACCAGATCCACTGTCGGAATCCTGGTCCCCCACTGCTGCAGTTGGCTTGTCGGCCAGGCTGACATATCCCAGCTCGACCGTTTGCTGGTCGCGAGTACAGGACGTCTCCTTGCAATACTGGTAATCCAGCTCCACCATCACACCAACACCATGCTGGCTGGCGCTGTCAGCAACCTTGAACCTCTGCGTCCAGGTCACCAGGCCGTGATAGATCTGATGCTCGAATTCCTTGTCACCCAGCTTGATCGTCTTGGACTCGAACTCCCGGTCCGGAATGAAACCACTATCGAGGGGTGTCATGCCACGCAGAGCGGTGAGCGTGATCTGGGTTGGCAATCCAGCTGCCTTCTTGTCCTGCGTCTGGGAGAAAATATGATATTCGGGGCCGAGCTCGGCGGTCAGTTCCAGCTTCACCTCGTCACCCGGTTTCGGATGAGCTGGGGTCAAGCGGAAATCCCACAAGATGGGTGGTATCCGGGTTAACTCAACAGCGCCGGCCGCAGGTTCTACCGTCGCGGAAAATGCGTGGACCTCGGCGGCGTTCTGCGGAAGCGGTGATCCGTCCCCCAGGCTGACCTCGATGGGGAAGGTCTCTGGCGGCAGACAACCGCCCGAGAAGCAGATATTCAGCGTGATCTCGCCGGTCACCGTGATGGACGCGGGATCGGCATCCTGGGTCGGCTGAAATCGCTGTAGCCAGACAACCTTGTGCTCGTACTTCTCGTAGCGTCCGACGACCTTGTCGATCACGACCTTGGCAGGATGATCAGACGTCGCCTCGGTATCGATGGCATCCAGGCCAGTTGATTCCGTAACCTTCAACTGGGTCGACGTTGGCGAATCACCCAGCGGATAAGTGTAATAGCCGTCGGGAATGAGTGCTTCGACAGCCAGCACGATCGGGGCACCAGCTTCATCACTGAGCGGATGCAGCGAGAAACTGATAGTCGGATGCGCCTCATCCCCAATTGAACCAAATTCCCCGAAGGGATCGTTCAATTCCAGGTCCTGGGCTGCCAGGCAGGTGGAAGCCAGCAGCAGGACAAATGTTAGCAGGTATCTCATCAGCTCAGGTTCTCCCTGGTTCCCATACGAAACGGGGAGCCAGCGGGGTCATTGGTCAACTCTCGATTCTAGTGAATCGGGTTGTTTCGGTGAAGCTAGCCAGCGGAACCCAATTCGACAAGTTCATCCAGGCGGGCCAAAACTTCTGCCGGATCGGCGAATTCACGAGCTTCCAGCAATATCCAGTCCAGCCACTTGATTCCAGCCATCAGCTGGTTTGCCTGCTGAATCGCAACCATCAGGCGAGTCTCCTGTTCACTCAATCGTCGCACCTGCTGATAGGAATCCAGCCCTTCCTGCCAGCCAGCGCGACCCGGGCCAGTCAGGCTGCCCAGCAAGCGGGCCACGTCCGTCGCCACGCTGTCGATACCGAGCGATCCAAAGTCGATCAAGGACGACACCTCGCCGTCCAGCATTAAGATGTGACGGTACCAGACATCTCTCAGGCAGGGCTGGGATTGCACCTGGTTCGCGGCCGCATGCTCCAACCTCTCCGCCAGCTGTTCGTGACCGCGAACAAATCGCTCCATGATCTGCCTGCCGCGGGCCTGGAGTTCCTGCCAGTCGGACTGTTCAAGTGCCAGCTGGATCCGCACTGCCCGGCCCCTGGTCAGCTGCTCGAGGTAATCTCGCCGCCGCTGGACTGTCGGCAATGACAGCTGGCCCTCCGGCAGCGGACAATCCGCCACTGCCTGGTGGAACCTGGCGAGCGTCGCGGTGGCGGCACAAAGTCCCTGGCTGCCGGCCTCAGTCAACCGCAGCGGCTCACCCGGCATCCAGCAACTGGCTTCCCACAAGTGACCGTCTGCTTCCAGGAAGGTCCGCCCGTCCCGCAGCGGCCGCTGGATGGGCAGCTGCTGGAAGCCTCGTCGGTGAGCATGGTCGAGCACCGAGTGGATCCATTCCAGGCGTCTGGCCGACGGGTCGCCCTGTGGCCAGCGTCTCAAGGCCCAGTTCAGGTCCCCCTCTTCGACGAGCCAGAAACAGGCCCCGCTGAAGCCACCGGCAGATCCCAGCGGTCGAGCTGGCCCCTCAAGCTGAAACAACTCCAGCAGCCCGCTGGGCAAGTCGCTGTGCCAATCAGCCGGTTTTGATAAACTGCGTACCACAAGATGTTCCTGGAACTCGCTCGTTGCCCCTGCGGAGCGGATGCTCACCATGCGAATGATTGTTGCTGTCATACAACCGACCAAGCTGCAGGCCGTTCAGTCCGCACTTGCCGCTATCGGTGTGGAGCGAATGACGGTCTGCGACTCGCAGGGCTATGCGCGGCAAAAAGGGCAGACGGCATTATACCGGGGGCGGGAATACAAGACGCACCTGTTACGCAAGATCACCCTGGAGATCGCGGTCAATGACGATTTTATTGAGCGAACGATTGATGCGATTGTCACGGCAGCTCGCACAGGTCCCCAGGGATCGATCGGCGACGGCAAGATATTCGTTCTGCCAATGGGCGAAGCATTCCAGGTCGACTCCGACGTGGTCGGACCAGAAGCCGTCTAGACTCTGGGCCGACGCCCATCGACACCATCAACAACATCCCCAACCTCGCTAGAGACGGACAGTTACCATGACCATTCTGCTAATCAGCCGCGACTTGATGCTACCGTCTCGCCTGGTATCCATCGCTCGCCAGCTGCAACTGGAACTCACCACCAGCGCCAACCCTGGCAGCCTGCCCGAACAGCTCGAGGCGGGCGACCTGCAACTGGTACTGGTCGACTTGACCTTACCGGGCTGCAGTCCGGCCGAGATCGTGGCAGCGGTTAACCAGGCCGATCCGGCACCACGGCTGGTCGGCTTTGGACCTCACGTGCAGGAAGCGATGCTGCTGGCAGCGCAGCAGGCAGGCTTTGACGAGGTGATCAGCAACGGTCAGCTGCAGAGCAGCGCGGCCGCTGTGCTGAAATGCCAGCCGCTCAGCTAGGTTCGGGGGTGGCAAGGTCGGCTGGAGCAGCAGAAGTTCGACACAACCCTGCACGGTCCCAGCCTGGCTCAATCCAGAAGAGCCCAGACGGGTCGTGTGCTGGAACAGCAGTCGCCTGCGGCGTGCTAGCCTTCCGACTGACCCTCGTCCGGCTGATCGTCGTCCGGCTCAGGCTCATCGTCTGCCGACTCTGCTGCCGGCTCTTCTGCCGGAGCGGGGTCATCGGTCGCCGGCGGGGGCGTCAGTTGCGGCAGCTCAAACTGGCCTTCGTCCGTAGTCATGTAGACTTCGTCCAGCTCGGTCTGGTCGGCATCTTTCCTGAGCAGCAGGTAAATGCCACCGTAGGCGGTAAAGAAGAAGCCAAAGGCGAAGGCAAATGGCAGGAACAGGACCAGGTTACTCAGGAAAACAATGACGGTGACACCAAAGTTGAGCGGTGAACTCATGTCCTGGACAAGCGGTTTGTTGTCGATGGCATCGCGGATCAAGCTGACCCGCTCCGCACCGGCACCCCAGGAAACTGACCAGAGGGACATATCGACCACGGTTGAGGTGACCAGTTCGATCAGCCACCAACCGACTCCACCGATCATCATCGCCACGATCGCGTAGATCGCATACTTGAGCGGTTGCTGGAGCGTGTAGGAAAAGCTGCGGCTGGTCGCTTCAAACACATCGCCCGTCTCCTCGGCACTGATCGTCCCCCACATCAGGGGCCAGCCAAGTGTCAGGACCAGCAGCAGCACGGTCATGGCGGTCGCCAGGATCAGCACGATGATCCATCCCAGGCTGACAATAGCAGTACCAATATCCAGCTTCATCATCAGACCCGGAACAAAGACCAGCAGGGCCAGCAGCAAGGTCGCGACGATCACGAACAGCGGTGCCATGAAGTAGGAGCGAATCTTACCGAGCGAGTACCTGACGGCGTCAGTCAGCCCGACTCGCTCACCACGTCCCAACTGGACAACGGCGATCCGCGAGATGGCCCCACCAAAGAGGGCATAGACGAGCAGAGTCCAGAGGCCGCCGATTGTATAGAGCGCGAGTTCCCTGCGACTCCCTTCGGCCGCAAACACCTGGTGGACCGGATCAAACAATTCGGTATAGACTCCGGCGATCGTGCCACGCTGTGGCTGCAGGTTGTACCAGATCCCATTCCATGGTGGCTGGTGCCCTGGCTCGGCGAACTTATCCGCCCACTCACCACTCGTCTCAAAGCTGGTCTTCTCGGTCACGATATTCTTCAGATCTTCCGAGTCGCCAACCAGCAGCTTGCCACCGGCAAGCCAGCCAGCGGACAGCAGCACGGTCCCGACGGTAGCCAGGATAAGGACAGGAATCGTCAATGAGAGGCTTAGCGAACGGCCCAACAGAGAGATGCCGCAACAGGAATTGGTGTCGCAACCGCCGTTGTTCGTATTATCCGCCATGGGAAAACCCCTCTTCGGTTAGGGACAAAGTTTCTTGGTTCGGTTAGTCATCACCATGGGCTCGATACCCATCCTGCGGTGGCATCGCATTGATCTGTTCCAGATCGCTCGCATCCACCACCGGAAGACTGTACTCCTCGTTGAACCAGCGGCCCAGATCAATCTGGCGACAGCGGTCCGAGCAGAAGGGCAAAGCCAGCGACTTTTGCTGGTGAAAGTCACTTTTACAAACTGGGCAGAACATGGTTTCGGTCCAGATCATGCTGAAACATATGGTCCATCCGACGCGCCGACTATTCTAATGAGACAACTGGCGTTTGGCGAGATGGTCTTTCACTTGGAGTTTCATCACGCGGAGGAGTTATTATCGTTCTTGTTGGTCTTGGGAGTGCTCGTGGTTTCCGGTTTTGATTCGCTCTTCTTGTCACTTTTCGACTCACTGCTGCTGGTCGACTTGGCCGGTTCGCTGGCCTTGCTCTCGGCCTTCTTGTCGGCACTGGCAGCCTTCTTATAAGAATCGCTGCGATAATCGGTTTCGTAGAAACCGGAACCTTTGAAGAGGATCGCCGCACCGGTACCAAACAGCCGGCGCAATTTCAGCCGGCCACACTCGGGGCACTTGCGTTTAATGGGATCGTTGATGCCCTGGAACAGCTCAAATGTGTGCTGGCAGGCATTGCACTCGTAGTCATAGGTCGGCATGGTCGCTTGTCCTCAGGCTCAAGATTAATCCTGGCGTGCCTCATCATCATCTCTCACGTCGTCGCTGGAAAGCTGGTCTGGAGCCGGCGGTTGCTGGTCGTCCTGTGGAGCGGCAATCAATACATGCGCAGCTCGCACCATCCGGTCGTGCATCTTGTAGCCTGACTGAGTCACTTCCAGGATCGTACCTGGCGAATATTCGTCACTGGGAACCTGCCCGATTGCCTCGTGCAGGTTGGGGTCGAATTGCTCGTGAAGAACTTCCATCTGCTGGCAACCATATTGCGAGAGCACACTCAGCAGCTGCTGTGACACCAGTTGCACACCCTCGATCAGGCCCTCACTTTGCGAGGCGTCGGCTGCTGCATCGAGTGCGCGGCCGAGATTATCGATGACCGCCAGCAAGTCGCTGACCAGCGGCATGGCCGCATACTGTCGTTCACTGGCCTGGTCACGCTGGATCCGCTTGCGAAAGTTCTCCAGCTCGGCCTGGGTCCTCAGCACACGGGCCTCGGCATCGACCAGCTGGTCCTCAAGGCTGGGGGCTGGTTCGACCAGCTCTTCGACAATCTCCGCTGCCTCAGCCAGCTCGTCGCTGGCCTGTAGACTCTCAGCCTCAGGCGATCGGGCATCGCCGGCCGACTGTTCATCCGGTCCTGGCAGCTGGTCATCATCACGATCTTCAATTGTCATCAGATTCCTCCTCCTGCAGCGCTTCATCCTGCAGCGCTTCATCCTGTCCACCAAAGCAGGACTTTAGTTTCTCCAGGAAACCCTTGCGACGAGGGGTAACCTCGACATCTTCCAACTCGGCCAGCTCCCTCAACAGCTCCTGCTGTCGTGCGGTGGTGCTGGAAGGAACTTCGATATACATCTGCACCAGCAAGGAGCCCTGTTGACCACTCCTGGGATTCGTCACTCCGGCTCCACGAATCTCAAACACCTCACCAGTCTGTGTCCCACTGGGGACCTTCAGCAGTTGACTCTGATCAAGCGTCGGTACATCCAGCTCGGCCCCCAGCACAGCCTGGGCATAGGTGATTGGCATTTGCAGCAGGAGGTCATCACCATCGCGTTGAAAGAGCGGATGCGGTTCGACGTGAACATGGCAATAACAATCGCCGCTGGGCCCACCATCGGGGCTGGGTTCCCCCTGGCCGGTAATGCGAACGCGGTTACCGTCATCGACACCGGCTGGAATCTGAACCTCAATCGTCACTTCCCCGCTGGTATAACCGTGGCCTTCGCAATCACGGCAGGGGTCCGTAATCACACTTCCAGCGCCCTGGCAGGCTGGGCAGCGTGTCTGAACTCGGAGGATACCAGCGGACTGGACAACCTTGCCCTGTCCACCACAGCGGGGGCATTCCTGTCTTTCCGAGCCGGGCTCATTTCCCTGCCCCTCGCATCGTTCGCAGATTTCGCTGCGATAAAACGAGACTGACTTGCTGGCACCGACGGCAGCTTCATCGAGCGTCAGGCTCGTTTCACAGAGCACGTCAGCGCCACTTCTCTGGCGACGTCGACCTCGCCGGCCGCCAGAAAACAGGCTGCCAAAGATACCACCCCCGAGGATGTCACCAAAGGCCTCGAAGATATCGTCGACCGAACCAAACTGCGACGAGGATCCATCCATTCCACTATGTCCAAACTGGTCATAGCGAGCCCGTTTATCGGCATCTCCCAGCACCTCGTAGGCCTCGGCGGCCTGCTTGAACTTGCCGACCGCATCCTCATCATCCTGGTTGCTGTCCGGGTGGTACTTGAGAGCCTTCTTACGATAGGCCTTGGCGATTGCCTCCACGGAGGCAGCGCGGTCGACACCGAGCACGTCGTAGTAGTCACGCTTGGCCATGGCAGGCAGTTACAGCTGGCCTCGGGGATACAGCGGGGACGGAAAAAAAGCCACCCTGGAATTCCAGGTGGCTTTGATTCCTTGGTCAGAAGTCAGCGAGCAGGCTCCGCTCCAGGGGGTGCGACGAGCCGATCACGATACGCTGCCCTCGACAGCGTTCTTCTCCTTGTCGTCCTTATCGAAGTTGGTCACCAGAGCTTCGGTGGTCAGCATCAGTCCAGCGATACTGGCTGCATTACTGAGTGCCGTTCGCACCACCTTGACCGGATCCACAACTCCCGCCTTGAACATGTCACCGTAAGTGCAGGAATTCGCATCGTAGCCAAAAGCCACGTTCTTCTCCTCACGCACGGTATCAGCAACAACGGATCCATCGATGCCGCCATTATCAGCGATCTGTCGAAGCGGAGCTTCGAGGGCACTAAGAATGATGTCGACACCAATCTTTTCATCACCACGAGCGGAGCTGCGTGCTGCCTCGACAGCACCGCGACAACGCAGCAGGGCCACGCCGCCACCTGGCAGGATTCCCTCTTCGACTGCGGCCCGAGTGGCATGCAGGGCATCTTCAAGCCTGGCCTTCTTTTGCTTCATGTCCGATTCTGTTTCCGCACCGACCGAGATCACCGCCACGCCACCAGACAGTTTAGCGAGCCGTTCCTGGTACTTCTCCTTGTCGTACTCACTCTCGGTCGCATCCATCTGGTTACTGATCTGTTGAACGCGGGCGTCGATATCACCACGTTTGCCCTTGCCATCGATGATCGTGGTGACGCTCTTGTCAACGGTCACCTTTTTGGCCTCACCGAGGTGCTCGAGGGTCAGCTTCTCCAGCTGGATCCCCAGGTCCTCACTGATCATCGTGCCACCGGTCAGCACGGCGATATCACCGAGCATCGATTTGCGGCGGTCGCCAAAGCCGGGTGCTTTGACGGCACAGACATTGAGCGTGCCACGCAGCCGGTTAACGACCAGCAGTGTGAGTGCCTCGGCCTCAACATCCTCAGCAATAATCAACAGCGGCTTACCTGATTGGCTGGCTTTCTCGAGAATCGGTACCAGCTCCTGCAGGTTACCGATCTTCTTCTCATGGATCAGGATCAGGCAGTCTTCCATCTCGCAGTCCATCTCGGTGGGCCGGTTGATGAAGTAGGGTGAAATGTAACCCTTGTCGAACTGCATACCGTCGACATAGGAGACTTTGGTCTCGGTTGTCTTGCCTTCCTCGACAGTAATCACTCCATCCTTGCCAACTCGCTGCAGCGACTCGGACAGCAGCTCACCAATGGACATATCGTTATTGGCACTGATCGCTCCCACCTGGGCGATTTCCTCGGGGCTGGAGACCGGCTTTGCCAGGTCCAGCAGGCATGCCTCGGCGGCTGCAACAGCTTTCCCGATGCCACGTCGCACCGACATCGGGTTGCTACCGGCCACGATGTTTCGCAGTCCCTCACGGAAGATCGATCGCGCCAGCACGGTGGCGGTGGTCGTCCCATCACCGGCCAGGTCGGAAGTCTTCTGGGCGACCTCGACAACCAGCTTGGATCCCATATTCTCGAAGCGGTCTTCCAGCTCGATTTCCTTGGCAACGGTCACTCCGTCCTTGGTAACCGTGGGGCCACCAAAAGACTTGTCGATGATCACGTTACGGCCGGTCGGGCCCATCGTGATAGCCACGGCATCGGCCAGCTTGTCGATACCTTTCATCAATCGCGATCGTGCGCTGTCTTCAAAAAGCAGTTGCTTAGCCACGCTCAAGTACTCCTTCTGACTGGTACCTTTCAACGGTACCTGCTATTTGCAATCCGTGGTTAACTCAGTCGATCACTTTGGCCAGGATTTCACCCTCTCGCAGGATCTTCACTTCCTCGCCATCCACCTCGATATCGGCTCCGCCGAACTTGCCGTAAATCACCTCATCGCCAACGACGACCGATGGTTCACCACGACTTCCCGATTCCAGCAAGCGGCCTTCGCCGACGGCAACGACCCTGCCTCGCTGGGGTTTTTCCTGAGCAGAGTCGGGCAGCACAATTCCGCCCGACGTTACTTCTTCTGCCTCGGTCGGTCTGACAACAACTCGATCGTCCAGGGGCCGTATCTTGATCTTCGCCATGGTCGTTTAGTCCTTACTTCTGCACACGGGGTTTTGATTTGTATGAAGTTGCCTGTTGGTATCCGCTTTACATCATGCCGGGCATGCCGCCCATGCCGCCCATGCCGCCCATGCCGCCCATATCAGGCATGCCGCCACCCATACCACCACCCATACCACCGCCCATGCCGTGATCATGATGGTCGTGGTGATCGTCATCCTCTTCCTCGCTGGGAATCTCCGTCACCAGCGACTCTGTGGTAAGCAACAGGCAGGCCACGCTGGCCGCGTTCTGTAAGGCCGTGATGACTACCTTGGCGGGATCGATAATTCCCATCTCCAGCATGTCACCATAGGTATCCTGGTCGGCGTTGTAGCCGTCCATCTTATTTTTCAGCTTGCGAACACGGTTCACGATGACGGCACCGTCGAGTCCGGCGTTGCTGGCAATCGCACGCAGCGGATAGTCCAGCACGTTGTTAACGATGCGGGCACCAAGTCCCTCGTCGCCTTCCAGGCCCAGCTTCTGGATGGCCTTTTCTGCCCGGATCAGTGCCACGCCGCCACCAGGCACAATGCCCTGTTCGAGAGCTGCCTGGGTGGCCGCCTTGGCGTCCTCCAGCAGGGCCTTACGCTCCTTCATTTCCGTTTCGGTGGCTGCACCACAATTGATCTGGGCAACGCCACCGGACAACTTGGCCAGCCGCTCCTGCAGCTTCTCGCGATCGTACTCGCTATCGGTTACACCGATCTCACGGCGGATCTGGTCCGCCCGGCCCTCGATGTCCTGCTTGGCTCCACCACCGCCGACGATGATCGTCTCGTCCGCTGTGATCTTGATGCGACGTGCTATCCCCAGGTCCGAGATCTTGACGCTCTCCAGCTCAATCCCCAAGTCCTTGAAAATTGGTGTGCCGCCGGTCAAGACAGCAATGTCGCCCATGATCGCCTTGCGGCGGTCACCGTAGCCGGGTGCCTTGACGGCACAGACACTGAGAATACCTCGCATCTTGTTGACAACCAGCGTCGCCAAGGCTTCCCCTTCGAGGTCCTCAGCAATCACCAGCAAGGGCTTCTTGGACTGGCTGATCGCTTCCAGCAGCGGAATCAGCTTCTTGTTGGATGTAATCTTCTCTTCGAACAGCAGGATGTAGCAATTATCCAGCTCGACCGTGACCTCGGACTCGTTGGTAACGAAGTGGGGAGAGAGGAATCCTCGCTCGAACTGCATCCCCTCCATAACCTCGACCGTGGTCTGGTTGCTGCGTCCCTCTTCGACAGTAATCACGCCGTCCTTGCCAACCTTGACAAAGGCGTCGGACAGGACGCTGCCAATGGAAGGATCGTTGTTGCCAGCGATCGTGGCAATCTGCTGAATTTCCTTGCGGTTCTTGCCGTCGATCGGCTTGGCCAGCTTGCGGATGCCGTCCGATGCTCCATCGACTGCCTTGGCAACACCACGCGAGAGTGCCATCGGGTCAGCACCCCCGGCAATCATCTTTAAACCTTCGCGGAAAATCGCCTCCGCGAGCACCGTGGCCGTGGTCGTGCCGTCACCGGCAACCTCGTTCGTCTTGCTGGCCGCTTCCTTGACCAGCTGGGCACCGAGATTCTCAAAGACATCGTCCAGCTCAATGTCCTCCGCCACCGTGACACCATCCTTGGTCACTTTGGGAGAACCCCAGCCCTTGTCCAGGATCGCATTTCGGCCACGTGGGCCAAGTGTGCTGCGAACAGCACGAGTGAGCTTGGAAACGCCAGCCAAGAGGGCTTGCCGAGCCGCATCATCAAAGACCATTTGTTTTGCCACGCTCAGATACTCCTATTTCTTGTGCTGATCCCAGCTCTCGATACCTGTGGTTCAACACACGTCGTAGCCCAACACAACTCTTCAGGAGCGGTCAGGCCTTGGTTTGGTTTTTCTCCTGCTACCACCCCGGTTCCAACAGGATCCGTGACAGTAACGCTGTCTGGCGAATTAACTGGATCGCCCCATTTTTGGCAGTCCCTCGCCATCAGGTCCCTAAGAAGATGCAAGATTTGTGCCAAACCCGCAGGAACCCTCCTCAAGCTCATAGCTACAAACAACTTACATCAGCCCAACTTGATTCGATAGGGGGTAACGGCAGTTTCGGCACTGCCTGGATGTGCCATTTTGGCAGCTGGCTGGCGGGCTAAGGGAAAGCACCCATGCGAGCTGGGGCAGCTGACCACCACACGACCCCTGAGCATCCTGCCGACCAGGCAGAAACCGTGCAGGTTTGTCCATCACAGGGAACCTCGAACCGCTGACGACTGACTCAGCTCAGACGCCCCGGGGCATCACCTTGACGCTTTGCCGGCGGCCGAAATAGGATGAGTAGTTTCGCCTTGTGCCTCACTTATACACAGGTTTTGGACAAGCCATGGAAGCCACCGGCGTGGCACTTATCGGACTGGGGACCGTCGGCAGCGGCGTGGCCCAGATACTCATATCACACGGCGATCGGATCGCCCGTCGGGCTGGACGTGCGCTTCAGCTGCGGCGCGTGATTGTCCAGCAGGTCGATAAATCCCGATCGCTGCAGCTGGCCGAAGGTCTGCTCAGTGATCGCCTGGACGACCTGATCAACGACAGCTCGATTTCCATTGTGGCCCAGTTGATCGGCGGCCTCGAGCCAGCCCGCACGATCATGCTCGCTGTGCTGGAATCGGGCAAGGACGTGGTAACTGCCAACAAGGCCCTGCTGGCTGAGCACGGCCCGGAGTTATTTCAGCGCGCCCGCGAGCTGGGCCGCAGTATCGCTTTTGAAGCTGCCGTGGCTGGTGGCGTTCCGGTGGTGACCGGGATCGGCCAATGCCTGGCCGCCAACCAGATCATATCAATCCAGGGAATTCTCAACGGCACCAGTAACTTTATCGTGACCCGCATGATGAGTGCCGGCATCAGCTACCAGGACGCTGTCAGCGAAGCCCAGCAACGAGGCTACGCCGAGGCCGATCCGAGGCTCGATGTGGATGGTTCGGATGCCGCCCAGAAGCTGGCTCTACTGAGCCAACTGGCCTTCGGCACCCATCTCAACTGGCGACAGATACCGCGAACCGGCATCGAGCAACTGGACATCCAGGACCTCCAGTACGCCGAACAGATGGGCTACCGGGTCAAGTTGCTGGCCACGGCCACGCTGGAATCGGCCGGCCTGGAAATGCATGTCTCGCCAACCCTCGTGCGTCGCGGCCGCCCGCTGGCAGAAGTCGGCAACAGCAACAATGCCGTGAGCGTGGTCGGTGATGCGGTCGGACGGGTATTTTTTCATGGCCAGGGTGCTGGCCAGATGCCGACCAGCTCGGCTGTCGTCGCTGACCTGATTGACACTGCCACCGGACGCAGCCTGCAGACCTTCCAGCACCTCCCCTTGTGGTCCAGTGACGAGCAGCCCATCTCGATCACTCCAGCCAGCGCCCATCGCGGCCGCTATTACCTGCGGATGATGGTTGTCGACGAGCCAGGCATGATGGCCACGGTGGCCCAGGCGCTGAGCCATCACGACGTCTCCATCAATTCAATTTTTCAGCCGGAATCCTCGCTGCCTGAGAATCCCCAGCAGGTGAACTTGATCATCATGACGCATGCCACCACTGGCGGGTCGATCAAGGCAGCCGTGGAAGAACTTGAGCAGTCGCCGGCAACTGTCTCCGAGTGTATTCTGATGCGGGTACTGGACTAGTCAGTCAACGGAGGCCAAATCATGAAATACGTGATCGTGATTCCGGATGGCTGTGCTGATGAACCGCAGCAGCAGCTCGACGGTCAAACTCCACTGGCAGCCGCCAACCTGCCTGCCATGGACCACATCGCTCGACAGGGAATTGTCGGCGCGGCCAACCATGTGCCAGCGCACCTGCCAGCCGGCTCGGCTGTCGCCAACCTGAGCTTGTTCGGCTACGACCCCGACCAGTACTTCACCGGTCGAGCTCCGTTGGAAGCAGCAGCCCAGGGAATTCAACTGGGCCAGCAGGACTGGGCCATTCGCTGCAACCTGGTCACCATCGAGGACCAGCTGATGAAGGACTTTACGGCCGACCACATCAGCAGCGAAGAGGCACGTGAGTTGCTGGCAGCCGCTGCTGAGCAACTTGAATCCGACAGGCTGGAATACTACCCGGGTGTCAGCTACCGAAATCTGCTGGTCTACCGCGGCGGCGACGAGACAGCCCCTTTTTCCATGGATACACGCAGCACACCTCCTCACGACCTGACAGACAAACTGGTCGTGGATGACTACCCACGCGGACCTGGCAGCGACCTGCTGTGTGAATTAATGAATGCAACGGTCGCTCTGTTCGCAACACATCCAGTCAACCTCAAGCGACAGGAGGCGGGCGCGTTGCCTGCCACCAACACCTGGCTATGGGGACTGGGACGGACACCATCGCTGCCGCTCTTCACCCAGCTGCATGGCTGCCAGGGTGCCATGATTACCGCGGTCGACCTGCTCAGAGGACTGGCACGCCTGATCGGCTGGCAGAATATCGACGTCGAGGGAGCAACTGGCTACACCGACACCGACTATGCTGCCAAGGGCCAGGCTGCGGTGGCGGCCTTGCAGGACAATGATCTTGTCTGCGTGCACGTGGAAGCTCCTGATGAAGCCTCCCACGAGGGCGACCTGGAGGCCAAGATCGCAGCCCTTGAGGCGATTGACCAATGGATCGTTGCACCCCTGCAGGAGGCACTTGATCAGCAGGACGACTATCGGATCCTCGTCACGCCCGACCATCCCACGCCGCTGCGAACCAGGACCCACAGCCATGCTGCCGTTCCCTTTGCTCTTGCCGGCAGTGGCATCGAGGCCGACGCCTCAGCAACGTACGATGAACAGACCGCCGAGCAATCGGCCAGCCAGTTCCCTGCCGGTCACGAACTGATGTCGGTTTTGATGGCAGTTTGATTTCTCCCTCCAGTTCCATTGGCAGCAGCACGTCAGTTTAAACCATGAGCATCATCGTCCAGAAATTCGGCGGCACCAGCCTGGCGGATGCCGACAAGATTCTCTCGGCAGCCAGGAAGGCTATCGCCGCGCAGCAGGCAGGCCACCAGGTGGTGATGGTGGTCAGCGCGATGGGCAAGAACACCGATACGCTGGTCGAGCTGGCTAACCAGATTCACCCGCGGCCACCGGCGCGGGAAATGGACGCGCTGCTTTCGACCGGAGAGCAAGTCAGTGCTTCTCTGATGGCAATGGCGATCAATTCACTAGGGCACCAGGCAGTCAGCCTGTCGGGTGCACAGATCGGTATTCGTACCGACAGCACGCACACCAAGGCCCGCATCATCTCGATTTCGACATCCCGTATTGAACAGCTGCTGGATGACGGCAATATCGTGATCGCTGCCGGCTTCCAGGGGATTGACGAGAACCAGGACATTACCACGCTCGGTCGTGGCGGCAGCGATACCACCGCCGTGGCCCTGGCCGCCGTGCTCGGTGCCGCACGCTGCCAAATCTACACCGACGTGGATGGCGTCTACACGACCGATCCGCGACTGGTGGAAAGTGCCCAACGATTGAACCAGCTGAGCTATGACGAGATGCTCGAACTGGCCAGCCTGGGTGCCGGCGTGATGCATAGCCGCTCAATTGAGTTCGCCAAGAATTACTCGGTGCCGGTGCAGGTCAGCAGTAGCATGACCGACAACCCGGGAACCATGATCCACGAGACATCCCCTGCCGATGCACTGGCCGTCTGCGGCGCGGTGCTGACAGCGAATGAAGCTCGCATCACGCTGGCCCGCGTGCCAGATGTGCCGGGAGCCAGCCATGAGATCTTCTCACGGATTGCCGAACACAAGGTAGCTGTCGACATGATCGTGCAGAACGTTGGGGACGCCGGGCTTTCCGACCTCTCCTTCACCGTACCCGACGAGGAACTGGAGCAGACGCTCGAAGCCCTCGAGGAAGCCCGCCAGCGAATCCAGATCAGCCAGATCCTGGTCGACACGAGCGTGGCCAAGGTCTCGGTGGTCGGTGCCGGCATGGCAAACCAGACCGGTGTGGCAGAGAAAATGTTCCACACGCTGGCCGCTGTCGATGTCAATATCCTGATGATCACCACCAGCCAGATCAAGATCTCCGTGCTGGTTGCGCGAGACCAGGCGAAGCAGGCTCTGCTGGCCATTCACCAGGCATTCGAGCTGGATCAGCTGGGTGACAATGATCGCAACTCCTCGGTCGTTGCCATGCCACCGCAACGGGCCGACCAGGAACGTGCCGATGTTGTCGCTCGACTGCGGGATACCGGCATGGAAGAACTGGTGATCGACGACATCTCGCTGGATCGCGACCAATCGCGGATTACCCTGCAGGGTATTCCTGACCAGCCCGGAACAGCAGCCAGACTTTTCCGGGAAGTTGCAGCGGCCAATATCCTCGTCGACATGATCATCCAGAGCTACCTGCAGGAAGATGGTATCGCCTGCATCAGCTTTACCGTCCCCCGTGACGATCGTGAGGCCTGTATCGCACTCTGCCAGAAACTGGCCAATGATCTGCCCTGTGAGGGAGTCAGCAGCAGTCCCAGCGTGGCCAAGCTCTCCGTCTCAGGCGTCGGCCTGCGCAGCCATACTGGAGTTGCAGCGCGGATGTTCCAGGCCCTGGCAGATGCAGGGATCAATATCGAATTGACCAATACCAGCGAGGTGCGAGTCAATGTGATCGTCGATGACGAACACGGGGACGCTGCCCTGGCCGGTATCACCAGGGTCTTTGCCCCGGACAGCGAGAAGGACGCCACCGCTTAGGGGTCCCAGCGCGTCCTACTGACTGGGATCTGGTAATCCTAACAACTGGCCAGCCGCTGGCAGATCTAGAGCGTGCCGATGACTTCTTCCAGCACCTGCTCGGAGACATAAATCGGCAGGTTGGGGTCACAGGTCACAGAGACCGCAATCGCGTCGGAGGGCCGTGAGTCGATATCGATTAACTCGCCATCCTTGCGAATCCGGATGCGGGCATAGTAAGTATGCTCTTTCAGCTCGGTGATCAGGACGCTATCCAGTTCGCCCCCCATGCGGTCGACAATCTGGACCAGCAGGTCATGCGTCAGCGGCCGCGGAGCCTGGTAGGATTTCACGCGGCGATCGATGCTGGTGGCCTCAAAGACGCCAATCAGGATGGGAAACTGGCGATCCCCATTCACTTCGCGCAGGTAAATCACCTGGTGATCGTTAATCTCGCTGATAATGATCCGCGAGAGTCGCATCAAGACGGGCATCGCACCAGCTCCTGGAAGGCCATCGTCAGCACACCGTGTGGCTGCCAGCTATTATAGATCGAGTGGCCGTTTCGGCCAGTCAGTTAGCCTCTGAATTCAGCTCAGCGACTGAGGCTATTCTGCTTGACTCTGCAATCGCTGCAGTGCCTGATTAACCGCCTCAAGCTCAGCTTCCAGCCTGGCCAGCCCTTCCCGCTCGCGTTTCACAACCTCGACTGGTGCTCGATCGACAAATTGCTCGTTGGACAATTTCTTCTGCTTACCTGTAATCTGACCGCTGAGCCGTTCCTGCAGTTTCTGGTTACGTTCGATCTCGGCATCGACATCGATGAAGTCCTTGAGGTCGACCAGGACTTCTGCCTGCTGAACTCGAACTGCCGCATGGTTCTCGGGCGGCTCGACATCCGGGCCCCAGGCAATGGCGGTGGCACCGGCCATCGAGGCAAAGAACGGTTCCATCGGGATCAACAGCTCGGCCAGCTCACGCTCACACCTGACCGAGAACTCAATCGGCTCACGGGGACTGATACCCTGCCGGCTGCGGATTTCCCGGATCGCACCGAGCACATCCTGGAACAGAGCAAACTGCTGTTCGATTGTCGGATCCTGATCCTGCTCAACCACCGTCGGCCAGTTGGCGGTCATGATCGAATCACTTGCTGGCTGGGGATCCTGTCGGCCACGCAGGCTGGCGGCCTGGCCCAGCAACTCCCAGATCCGCTCGGTAATGAAGGGGATGACCGGATGCAGCAGTCGCAGCAGCTGGTCAAGGGCATGTGCCAGCACGCGCCTCGCGGTGGCGGCCTGCGCCGGATCCTGCAATCGCGACTTGGCCATCTCGACATAAAAGCTGCAGAACTCATCCCAGGCGAAGTCATAGAGGGTGCGAGCTGCCTCAGCATAATGGTAATGCTCAAGGGCATCGGTCACCTCGCCCGTGACCGTCGAGAGTCGGCTCAGTAGCCAGCGATCCTCGAAGGCCAGTTCCTCGTCGCTGACTGTCGCCGGCTGGTAGCCTTCGAGGTTGAGCATCACGAAGCGAGCGGCATTCCAGAGCTTGTTACAGAAATTCCGTGCACCTTCAAACCGTTCGCTTACCACCGCCCCGCGTGGCAGGGCCAGGTCCTCATCGCTGCGTGACCACTGGGTTGAGAAAGGCTGACCGCAGGCCTTGCAGTCGATCCGCATCTGTTCCCTGTTCTGCGCGGTCTGGTCCATCAACTGAGCACAGTGAGGACACTCAAACTGGACCGGCATCCGCACATCCTGCGTCTCGGTGGTGAGATGAGCCAGGCCGAACCTGAGTGCATCGGCTCCGAATTTTTCAATCACATCCAGCGGATCAACACCGTTCCCCTTGGACTTGGACATCGTCTCGCCATAGCCATCGAGGATTTTGGGATGGATAAAGACCTCCTTGAAAGGAACTTCTCCCATGTTGTTCGATCCCATCAGGACCATGCGTGCCACCCAGAGCGTGATAATGTCGCGGCTGGTGATCAGCGTGCTGGTGGGATAGAAGCGAGCCAGCTCGGGTGTCTGCTGCGGCCAGCCAAGTGTGCTATGCGGCCAGAGGGCCGAACTGAACCAGGTATCGAGGACATCTTCTTCCTGGCAGAAACCGAGCTCGGCCAGCTGCTGCTGGGTAGCTTGATCGTCCTCCGAGGGACAGACATGCAGCGTGGCGTAGGGACCTGCATCCTGATCCTGCAACGGGCCGGTGCGGGTACGGGCGTTTTGTTCACTGGTCAATTCCACCTGGCTGGCCAGCTGATCGGCCAGTGGCGCCAGCTGGGCCTGCACTTCCTCCAGCTGCTGCTGGTCGTCACAGCCGCGTGACCAGATCGGGATACGGTGACCCCACCAGAGTTGTCGGCTGACGGGCCAATCCCGCTTTTCGGCCAGCCAATCGTGATAGCCGCGAGCATAGCGGGCTGGGAAGATCTTCACACGACCCTCCTCGACGGCGTCGATCGCGACCTGGGCAAGCTCGTCCATGCGAACAAACCACTGGTCCGCCAGCCGCGGTTCGATCGGCGTCTTGGAACGATCGGAATGAGCCAGGTCGATCTCGCGGTCCTCGACTTCATCCAGCAGACCAGCTTGATCCAGGTTTGCCACCACCTGCTGACGGGCAACCTTGACTGTCAGGCCGGCATAATCTCCAGCATTGGCATTCAGCGTCCCATCTGCCTCGAGGATGTTGATCATCGGCAGCTGGTGTCGCTGGCCAACTTCATGGTCATTCGCATCATGCGCCGGTGTAATCTTGACACAGCCGCTCCCCAGTTCCGGCTTCGCCCACTCATCCACCAGCAGAGGAATCGGTCGGTCCATCAACGGCAGCTGGACCTGACGTCCGTCCGCTGCCATATCGCGCAGCTGTTCGAGTGCCGGCAGCATCTGCTCACGCCGCTGCTTGATATTATCAAGTTGCTGCTGGAGCCCCGCGCGTTCAGAGTCGCCAGAATCCTGCAGTCGTTGCTCGAGTTCATTATGCAGTCGATCGAGTGCGGCTGCGGGGTCCGGATGGACTGCCACGGCGGTATCAGCCAGCATCGTCTCAGGCCGGGTGGTGGCGACGGCGACAAACTCGGGTTCGCCGGGCTGGGCGTCGATCACGGGGTAACGGATGTGCCAAAAGTGCCCCTGCACCTGCTCGTGGAATACTTCGTCGTCACTGACGGCGGTCTGCAGAAAGGTGTCCCAGTTGACGAGCCGCTTGCCCCGATAAATCCGCTTCTGCCGGAAGAGGTCATGGAACGTCTGCCTCACAGCCCTGGCACAGATTGGATCGAGCGTGAAGCGTGTGCGTTCCCAATCGCAGCTGCACCCCATCTGCTTGAGCTGCGAAATGATGCGTTCTTCATACTGGTCCTTCCAGTCCCAGATCCTGGCCACCAGCTGTTCGCGTCCAAGGTCATGGCGACTCTTGCCTTCTTCTTCCTTCAAGCGACGTTCGACCACCGCCTGGGTTGCAATCCCGGCATGATCGGTGCCCGGCATCCAGAGTGACTCGTATCCCTGCATCCGCTTCATACGGATCAGGATGTCCTGCAGCGTGTTATTGAGGGCATGTCCCAAGTGCAGTGCCCCGGTCACGTTGGGCGGCGGGATCACGATCGTAAAAGGTGGTCGATCGCTGTCGGCACGGGCATGAAACAGCCCCGCCTCTTCCCAGCCGGCATAGATCCGCTGCTGGTCCTGGCGATAGTCAAAATTCTTGGGAAAGTCGTCGGGCGAGATCGATGTCATCGTGTTTATCTACCTGGTGGGTGAAGCCACATGGCGGGCATCGTACCCAATCCAGAAACTGTGCCAAAGCTCAGTTATCGTCGGTGACGGCGGAAGCGGGTACACCATCCTTGAACAGCTTGTATTCGACTGCATCGACAAGTGCGATCCAGCTGGCCTCAATAATGTTCTCACTCACTCCAACCGTCGACCAGCTCTGCTCACCATCGGTACTCTCCACAATCACCCGAATGCGAGCTGCCGTGCCTGCCTCCGAGTTGACAACGCGAACCTTATAATCGACCAGCCGCATGGTCCGCAGCGTGGGATAGCTGCCGTTGAGTGCCTTACGGAGGGCGCCGTCAAGGGCGTTGACCGGTCCATCACCCTCGGCAACCTCATGGCGAATCTGCTCGGCGACCTTGACCTTGACCGTGGCCTCGGTCAAGACCTCGCTGTCGTCATCCACGCCGACCTCGACGTGATACTTGATGCGCTCAAAATGAGGCATAAAAAGTCCTGCGCAGCGTTGCACGAGCAGATCAAAGGAAGCCCGCGCGGCCTCGAACTGGTAGCCACGGTTCTCCATCGCAACCACTTCGGCCAGCACCAGCTGCATCAGCTCGTTGTCGTCGTCCAGGTTCAGCTTGGAGGTCAGGGCCTGGATATTACTGCGACCCGACAACTCGCTGACCAGGATTCGTCTTTCGTTGCCAACGGTTTCCGGTTTCATGTGCTCGTAGGACGCCGTCTCACGGGCAATTGCATGAGCATGCATGCCCCCCTTGTGGGCAAATGCGCTTTTCCCCACGAATGGCTGATTGGAACGTAAACGCATGTTGGCAATTTCGTAAACAAAGCGGGAGAGTTCGGTCAGCTGGTCGAGGTCGCCCCCTCCCAGTAACTCGTATCCCTCCTGCTTGAGTGCCAGGTTGGCGATCACCGAGATCAGGTCGGCGTTGCCACAGCGTTCGCCGATGCCATTGATCGTCCCCTGCACCTGGACAGCTCCGGCCGCCACAGCGGCCAGTGAATTGGCAACAGCCATGTCACAGTCGTTATGACAGTGGATGCCGACCTCCACGTCGTACTCGGCCAACGCCTCACGGGCGGCGGTCGTGTAGTCGGCGATCTCCTCGGGCATGCTGCCGCCATTGGTGTCGCACAGCACGACCAGCGAGGCACCTGCCGCGGCACCTGCCTGGATCGTCTGCAGAGTATAGTCGCGGTTGTTTTTCCAGCCATCAAAGAAGTGCTCGGCGTCGTAAATCACTTCCTGCTGCTGGCTCACCAGCCAGGCGACGCTCTCCCCGATCATCGCCAGGTTCTCTTCAAGCGAGACTCGCAGCACGTTTTCGACATGAAAGTCCCAGCTCTTGCCGACCAGGGTGATGACCGCGACACCGCTGGCCAGCAATGCCTGCATGCCAGGATCTTCGGCAGCCGACATACCACGGCGGCGGGTCATTCCAAAGGCACAGAGGCGGGTCCCCTGCAAGTCCAGCTCGGCAGCTCGCTGAAAGAACTGCACGTCCTTTTCATTGGAGAGGGGGTAACCACCTTCGATGAAGTCAAAACCCATTTCAGCCAGCCGCTGGGCAATCTGCAGCTTGTCCTGGAGCGACAGGCTGACCCCCTCTCCCTGGGTGCCGTCGCGAAGCGTGGTGTCGTAAATCTGGATCCTGCGCATTGTCTTTTCTCTCGGCAGCCGGCCGCTGGTCAATAAAAAAACCCTGAAACCGCTCGTGGGCTCCAGGGCTGCTGTGTGTCACTTGCGTGGCGAACGGCCCTTAAGCCCTCCCGGAAATAACCGGAATAATGACGCTGATATCCACAATCACCGTGGTGATCGATTGGAACTTCGAAGCATGCATGTTATGGAACCGGTCAATGGTGGTCTGGATGGCAGTTGCTCGCAACAAATTCCACAATAAGCCCGCCGCCGGACGCTGTCAACGCACAGCATGGGGCCGCTGGAAACTCAATCCAGCAGCACCTTGACCACCACTTTTCGAACCGCGCCGAGGCCTCCCAGGGGTGCATGCGCATCGTCCGGGAAAAATATGGCAAAACTGCCTGCTGGCACGGACAACCAGCAACTGGGACGGTCATAGTAAAAGGCCAGGTCGCTGTCCGTATCGTACGCCTGTTGGACCCGCTGGCAATTGGCGGTTGGCAGCCAGCCGATGCGATCCTCACCACGGACCACGTACTGAATATCGAAATAGCGGCGATGGTGCTCGATCAGGGCACCCGCCTGGCCCTTGCCCTGGTCATCTGAGAGCAGGGCGAAGACCTCGTCCGAGTCGATCTCGTGTCGTCCTGTTGCCAGCTGCTCGAGGTCCGACTGCTGGAGAAAATCGAAGCCCTTCGCCAGCCGCGACTGGAGTGGCTTGTAGAGATCGGCGTTGATGAGCTGGTCCAGAATCATGCTGCCTACGGCGCGTCCAATCAGTCGTCAGTATCGTCATCAAGCCAGTCATCGTCGTCATCGTCCTGCTGGTCCCAGTCGACCTGCTGGTCGTCGCTGAGCTGATCCTGCTGAGTTCCTTCGTCCTCCACCCAGTCGGTCTCGGCCAGCTGCTGCTGGTCCATATCCGCCGACGGGCTGGCGGTCTGATCGTGATCCTGTTCTGCCAGCCTGTCATCATCATCCAGCGACTGCTCAAGCTCATCAACCAGGCCATCCTCTGTTTGCCATTCGTACTCGGACTGCTGCTGTTGCTCGACGCTCGTCCGTCGAGGTGTTGTGGCAACGGCCAGCGAAGAAGCATCATCGTGGCTGGCGAGCGAGTCAAATTGCTGGCTGGCACTCGGCAGCTGCGGATCTGGATAGGCACTGCGCTGCGTCGCTGGCGCCGACGGCGGGGCGTCGGGTGCTGAATTGGCGAACTGTTCCGAACCCTGGCCCGCCTGGATCGCATCCCACTCTTCCATCGTCATCAGCACCTCGCGTGACTTGGAGCCATTGTATTGACCGACAATGCCATCTTCGGCCATGAAGTCGATCAGTCGAGCTGCCCGTCCGTAGCCAATCCCGAGTGCTCGCTGCAGCAACGACAGGCTACCTCGACCCTCGCGGATCACCACCTCGATCGCACTCTCATAAAGATCGTCTCGCTTGCGCAGCTGGCTGACATCGCCGCCCCCGTCAGCAGCAACCTTGAGATCCACCAGTTCGCGGATAAACTGGGTATCTCCGCTGCTGACCTGTTCGACCAGCATGCTGACCTCATCTTCGTCGAGGAATGTCCCCTGTCCACGCAGCAGGGTACTGGTACCGGGCCAGAGGAAGAGCATATCGCCGTTGCCGAGCAGCCGTTCGGCGCCCATCTCGTCCAACACCACCCGGCTGTCGGTACGACTGGAAACCTGAAAGGCGATACGGGCCGGCAAGTTCGACTTGATCAGCCCGGTGATCACATCGACCGTTGGCTTTTGTGTTGCCAGCACGAGGTGAATCCCAACCGCCCGGCTCTTCTGTGCCAACCGGATAATATGCCGTTCAACTTCCTTGCCCCCGGTCATCATCAAGTCAGCCAGCTCATCGGCCACGATTACGATCAAGGGCATCCGGAAGGGGATCTCACGACACTCCTCTTCGGATTCCGGACCGAGTCGCTTGATGATCTCCGCCTCGCTCAACTTGTTGTAGCTGGTTATGTGCCGCGCACCGGCCTGGGCCAGCAAGGCATATCGCTGTTCCATCTTCTCCACCGCCCAGGCCAGAATCGCTTCGGCCTTCTTCATGTCGGTCACGACCGGATGCATCAAGTGAGGCAGGCGGCCATAGCAGCTGAGTTCCACCATCTTCGGATCGATCAGCAGCAGCCGCACCTCCTCAGGTGACTTCGTCATCAGGATCGAGGCGATTAATGAGTGCAAGCAGACACTCTTGCCACTCCCTGTCCGACCGGCGATCAACAGGTGGGGCATGCTGGCCAGGTCAACTGTCAATGGAGCTCCCGAGACATCCTTGCCAAGGAACAGGGGAATCTGCATCTTCTCAATATCGCTAGCCGATTCATCGATCACCTCTCGCAGGCGAACTAGCTGTTGCTGCTGGTTTGGCACCTCGATGCCAACCGTATTCTTGCCAGGGATCGGTGCCACGATGCGGACCGTGGGAACGCGCAGGGCGATTGCCAGGTCGTCGGCCAAACCGGTGATGCGGGAGAGTCGCAAGCCCGCTTCCAGCTGGATCTCGTAACGAGCGATGACCGGACCGGTCTCGATTTCCACAACCTGGACTTTGAAGCCAAATTCGCTGAATGTCTTTTCCAGGATGGCTGCGTGGCGGCGAACCTCCTTGGCCTGTTTCTTGAGGTCCAGCTTGTCGGCACCTTGCAGCAGTTCCGGCGAGGGCAGCTCGTAGTCCTCCAGCTGGTCTTCCTTGCTGGCTTCATTCAACTGGTCCATGATCCGCTCGCGCTCAGGTTGTTCCGGAGCAGGATCGTGCTGGACATCAAAGTGCGGTCGTCGTTGTTGCTTGCTATCGGCAGACTCTTCACGCTGCCAGGCATCGTCAGCCAGTTGATCCTGGTCGTCGACGCTACGACCACGAACCACAACCGGCAGGAGCTCGTCCTCCTGATCGTCCAGGTTCTCGTAGTCATCCAGCAGGTTGTCGTCGTCAAAGTCGTCGTCCTCATTCGCCAGTTCGCGATGCGTCGTATAGGAGACAATCTCAGTTTCGTTGTCGATGTCATGCCGCGCCAGCTCCAGGGCTGGCTGTCGGCTGGCCAGTGAACGTCCCAGCACGATCTGCAGCAGCCCGCCAACCACGAACCAGCTGATCCGGGCGAATCCAGCGATCAGACGCAGCAGCAGGTAATCTGTTGCCAGCAGGACACCACCCAGTACCAGGCTGCCGGCCAGGATAATACCACCGGTGGTGGCAAAGTAAGTTGTCAGGATGGTCGCTCCAAGTGCACCCAACGCACCACCTGAGCCAATCACCGGTCCGGGGGAATAGTGGGGCGCGATGAGCATCAGCAGCGATGTGATACCGGCCAACGAGATGCACCAGCCAGCGGTCCGCACGCCAGGCCAGTCGACTCGCTTTCTTCTCAGCAGCACGATATCCAGCACCAGCAGCGAGAAGACCAGGTAAAGTGCACCCTGCCCCAGGCCGCTATAGAGCATGTCGGCAGCGATCGCGCCCAGGCGACCACATGAATTACTGACTCCGTCTGCCACTGGCAGCACGAGTGGATCCGACTGGTACAGCGAGTCGAGGGGGGATATCAACTGTCCTACCGGATCGGCCGGGTTGTAGCTCAGCAGGGATATGGCCAGGAAGACCGTAACTGCGCACATCAAGAGTGCAAACAGATCCTGTCTGAGGCTTCTCTGATCAACCATGAATGCCCTGTATTCCGTACGGGAATAGAACAACTGGCACGCCAGTGTTCCAGCGGAAAAAACGCATCCATGCTCTGTCAGTACCAATCCATTGTGAAGGGTTCGCTGCTGCCGCTGCCCAACTTTGCTGCGCAGGGAGAAACGACCCTGTCTCAGTTCTCGACACGATTCACCACCAGGCTGCAAGAAGTCGACAGCTGCCGGTGCCGTTTACCTGTCGGCTACGACAGTCATGACTGGACCAGGCGGCAGGTCCGGTTTGATTGGCGAACAGGCGGGCTCTGGCTCCGGCACGACCGTCACAGCCGGAATGACTTGAGCGGACGAATCCTCCCGGCTCCCGTCGGTCCGACGATTCCCAGCAACTCGCCCTCCTCATCCACGACAATCGCCTGATCCCAATCGCAGCGATCGGAATGATCGATTGCCTGGCCGCTGGCCAGCATCTCCCACTGCTGCTGGCTTACCGACAGGACAGGCAGTTGGGGTACCAGCCGCCGTGCTGAGAGTAGCCAGTCGGAGGGGGTCTGGGAGTCAAATTCTGCCAGTTGCACTGACTCATCAATGTGAAAGTCACCGATGCCGGTCCGAGTCAAGTCTGTCATTACGGCAGCAGTTCCCAGTCCCGCGGCAATATCACGTCCCAGGCTGCGGACATAGGTTCCCCCGCCGCAGCAGATCGATAGCTCAAAATGGGGGTACTTATAAGACAGCAGTTCGAGTTGGTGAACGGCCACCGGGCGTGCCGGTAGCTCGACCGACTGGCCCTCGCGAGCCAGTCGATAGGCACGCTTTCCATCGACCTTGATCGCCGAATAGGCGGGTGGCCGCTGCTCAATCGTCCCCGTCCAACGCGGCAATTCTGCTTCTATTTCGGCCTCTGAGGGCTGAGGCGGGCTTTCCAGGTCGACCAGCGTGCCTTCGATATCCTCTGTGTCGCTCGTCACGCCCAAACGAAAGCGGCCGCGGTAGTGCTTGGGCAGATCGTGCACGTAGGGCATCAGCCGGGTCGCCTTGCCTACCAGAACAAGGAGCACTCCCTGGGCCAGTGGATCGAGCGTGCCGCCATGGCCCAACTTGATCTTACCAAGCTGCTGTTGGAGGCGATTGAGTGCTGCTCGCGAGGTTATACCCGCAGGCTTGTTCAGGTTAATCACGCCAAACAGGGGATTCATGGCACCGAGGTACGTTGGAGGGCGGAGCGATCTGGAAGAGAATGACAATTGGACGCTTTACACCGGCTCATTGACAGAGAATCATGGAACAATAGCACAAAAACGGGCTGGCACAGCTTTTTCCAGTCAGCCGGGTGGTAGATTTTGACAGCAGACAAGTCGACCGTAAAGCAGGCCAGCGGGCCGCGATTGTGGGGTGATTCGATGAATCGAGATAGTGGATTTCCGACAGTTCGCATGCGACGGTTGCGTTTTCAACCTGCCGTACGGGAGATGCTAACTCGCAACCGCCTGCACCCGGCCAACCTGATTCAGCCGATGTTTGTTCGCAGCGGCGAGGGAATCGAGCAGGAAATCCCGTCGATGCCGGGACAGCACCAGGTTTCGATCGATCGGCTGGTTGAGCGAGCGGCCGAGTGCCAGCAACTCGGCCTGGGTGGCATCCTGCTGTTTGGCATTCCCGAAATCAAGGACCGGCTCGGCAGCGATGCGATGTCGGACGAGGGCATCATCCAGCAGTCGGTACGGGCGGTCAAAGCTGCCGTACCCGAGCTGCTTGTGGTCACCGATGTCTGCTTCTGCGAATACACCGACCACGGTCACTGTGGTCCTCTGCACAAGGTTGCCGGTATCGAGACCGTCGACAATGACGCCACGCTGGCGATGTTGGCGGAACAGGCGATCAGCCATGTCCGAGCGGGTGCGGACATGCTGGCACCGAGCGGCATGATGGATGGCATGGTGGGAGCAATTCGCCAGCGACTCGATACTGACGGCATGAGCCATGTGCCGATCATGAGTTACGCGGCCAAGTACGCGAGCGCATTTTACGGACCGTTCCGCGACGCCGCCGAGAGTTCTCCTCAGTCGGGAGACCGCCGTTCCTACCAGATGGATCCGGCAGCAGCGGCGGAGCAGGCTCTGCGCGAGGTTGAGCTGGACCTGGCCGAGGGTGCCGACATGATCATGGTCAAGCCGGCGCTGGCCTACCTGGACATTCTCTACAGGGTGCGAGAGAGATTTCCCGGCGTGCCGCTGGCAGCTTACAACGTCTCGGGCGAACTCAGCATGGTCGAAGCAGCTGCCAGCAACGGCTGGCTCGATCGTGATGCCGTGGCCCGCGAAATACTGCTGGCGATTCACCGCGCCGGCGCCGATGTGATTCTCAGCTACTGGGCTCGCGACGTCGCTCGCTGGTACCAGAGCCAGTAGGCCGGCAGGCGGGCTGCTGCAGGTGTGACTAAATCGATTCTTCTGCCGTGAGCCTCGACATGGACCGTAGTAAAAGTGAACAGCTCTTCGCCCGTGCCCAGCAACTGATGCCGGGCGGCGTCAACAGCCCGGCACGCGCCTTCGGTGCGGTGGGGGGCACGCCAATCATCATTGAGCGCGGCGAGGGCTGCTGGCTGGAGGACGTCGACGGCAATCGCTATATCGACTACATCGGTTCCTGGGGACCGATGATCCTGGGTCACCGGCATCCCGCCGTGGTGGCTGCCCTGCAGTCGGCACTGGATCGTGGCACCAGCTACGGTGCTCCCACGCCAGGTGAAAATGAGCTGGCCGAGTTGATCATCGACGCGATCGATTCGGTCGATCGTGTCCGCCTGGTGAATTCCGGTACCGAGGCCACGATGAGTGCCATTCGGCTGGCCCGCGGCTTCACTGGTCGCCAGCTGCTGATCAAGTTTTCGGGCAACTATCATGGCCACGTTGACAGCCTGCTAGTGGCAGCAGGCAGCAGCGCGGCGACTCTCTCGGTACCCGATTCACCTGGCGTCACGCCAGGTACCAGCCAGGACACGTTGATTCTGGAATACAACGACTGCCAGGCACTCGAGCAGGCATTCTCCCAGCATGGAGACTCGATCGCCGCAGTCATCATGGAGCCGATCGTCGGCAACATGGGATGTGTGCCTGCCACTGCCGAATTCGCCTCGGCGGTCCGGCAGCAGACCAGCCAGGCAGGTGCCTTGCTGATACTGGATGAAGTCATGACTGGCTTCCGGGTCGCTTACGGCGGCGCCCAGTCGCTGCTGGGGATCCAGCCGGACATTACCACGCTGGGCAAGATCGTCGGTGGCGGACTGCCGATCGGGGCTTACGGTGGCCGTGCCGATATCATGGACCAGATGTTACCGGTCGGCAGGGTTTTCCAGGCTGGCACATTAAGCGGCAACCCGCTGGCAACTGCGGCTGGCAGTGCCACGCTGAAGACCATCCGTGACGAGGATCCCTACCCACGCCTCGAGCAGCTGGCAGGACAACTTGCAGAGGGTCTGGTAGAAGCTGCCACGTCAGCTGGTCTGCCCCACCAGCTGCAGCGAGTTGGCAGCATGCTGACACTCTTCTTCCACGCTGGCCCGGTACATGGCTGGCAGCAAGCCAGCAACTGCGACACCGATCGTTTCGCGCGCTTCTTCTGGGGCATGATGGACCGTGGTGTCTACCTGCCCTGCAGCCAGTACGAGGCGCTCTTCGTCTCGGCTGCCCACGACGAGCAGAGAATCAGTGAAACAGTTCAGGCGGCCAGCGACGTGCTGCAGGAGATAGCTGCGGCAGGCTGATAACTCGCAGCCTCACTTTTCCTCGGCGGCACTGCGGCGAAAATACTGTGGGACCAGCGCCATCGCCGCATCACTGTCTCCCGCCGCTGCCCAGAATGTCGATTGCCCGGACCAATTGTCCGGTTGAGCCAGCCTGCGAGCAGCCAGCCAGGCGACTGCCGCTGCCTGCGGTGGCTGCTGAATAATCGTGGCTTCCAGCGCTGCCAGGGGCTCGCCAGCTGAGGCGATCGCGAGCAGCCCGGCCAGTTGACAGTCCTGCTGCTGCCGCTCGCTCAACCAGGCCCTGCGATCGACGATGGACGTGGCACTCTCTTCCACCAGGTGGTCATCGAGACGGCGGTAACGGGCGGTGAACAGCTGTTGACGCTGGGCGTCCAGGACCACATCCAGCGGCCGCGACGGATCGGCGGTTTCCTCGATCAGCAGCAGCTGGGCAGCAATCACCTCCAGCGTATTGAGTCCCACGATCCCAGCACCGCTGGCATAGGCCAGCGTCTTGGCAGTCGTGACTCCGATCCGCAAGCCGGTAAATGAGCCAGGACCCTGGCTGACGGCAATCAGGTCCAACTCAGCTGGACTCCAGCCTGCCTGCTGCAACAACCAGTCGATGGCAGGCAGCAGGGACTGGGCCGTTCGCTGGCTGGCATCGAGTTGTCTGGCTGCCAGCAGAGTCTCCCCCCGGCAGAGTGCCACGGATCCCTGGCGGTGGGATGTCTCAAGAGCCAGGATATGTGGTTCGGATGGCATCGGCAGGGAAACTCCAGGTCCACAGTGAGGACAGCAACTTAACTTGTCAGAAGCAGGTCCCGAGGACAAGAGCTGCATCGCTTGACCGCCGTGCGCAGGACATTTAGACTTGTCGGCTGCTGTTTTTACAGTCCGCGGTGGCCCGCAATCCAGTGGGCAATGGGCCAGCGCCGGCGACAATGCTGTTCTTCAAGTCCTGAAAGACATTACCGTGCGGCGCGCACTCATCAGCGATATTCACGCTAACCTTGAGGGCCTAAAAGCCGTCCTGGCAGACATTGAGGACCAGCAGGTCGATTCGATCTTCTGCCTTGGTGATATCATCGGTTATGGCCCCAATCCCTGTGAATGCCTCGACCTGGTTATCGAGCACTGCGAGCTGACGATCCTGGGCAACCACGATCAGGCTGCCATGGTCGATCCAGATGGATTCAATCCGGTGGCACTGGGAGCGGTCTACTGGACGCGAGATCAGCTGGAAGGGGAGCTGGGAGTCAATGCCCAGGGACCACGTCGCTGGGAGTTTCTCGGCGAACTTCCCACGCTCAGCCGGCAGGAACCGTATCTGTTTCTGCATGGCAGCCCACGAGAGCCGACCAATGAGTACGTCTTTCCGGAAGATGTCTACAACAAGACCAAGATGACGGCCCTCTTTGAGCGGGTCGACAAGTACTGTTTCCAGGGGCATACCCACATCCCGGGTGTTTTCACCGAGCAGCTGGACTTCATCTCGCCAGACGAGTGTGATTACCAGTACCGCCTGGGAAGCAACAAGTTGATGGTCAATGTGGGTTCCGTGGGACAGCCTCGAGACGAGAATCCCCGCAGCAGTTATGTGATTCTTGACGACACGCAGCAGCTGATTACTTTCCGACGGGTCGCTTACCCCGTCGATGATACGGCCGCCAAGATCTACAATATCCCTGAGTTGGACGACGTGCTCGGCAACCGCCTCAAGTCTGGGCGGTAATTGCAATATAGGGACGTGTGGTTTGAAGCGCGCGATTCTCAGTGACATTCACGGCAACCTCGAAGCACTCGAGGCAGTGCTGTCGGACCTGGCCGACCTTGGCATCGAGCAGATTACCTGCCTCGGTGACATTGTTGGCTACGGTCCCAATCCCTGCGAGTGCATTGACCTGGCCCGGCAGTTCGATGCCAGCATTCTCGGCAACCACGACCAGGCCGCCCTGTTTGATCCGGAGGGATTCAGCAGCGGTGCAGCCCAGGCCATCTTCTGGACCCGTACACAACTCGAATCGGGCGACGACGACGCTGGCCAGCAGCGCTGGCAGTTCCTGGCCGACCTACCGCGCACGCTGGAAGATGGCGAGCGGTTGTTCGTTCACGGCTCGCCCCGCAATCCGCTCAATGAGTACGTGTTTCCGGAAGATATCTACAACCGACAGAAACTGGACCGCATTTTTGAACTGGTGCCCCACTATTGCTTCCAGGGTCACACGCATGTGCCCGGGGTCTTTCGGGCCGGGGGCCAGTTCGCCACCCCGACTCAGCTCGATTACCGCTTTGAGCTGCAGGACGAAAAGGTGATGGTCAATGTTGGCAGTGTGGGGCAGCCCCGCGACGGCATTGTGGATGCCTGTTACATCGTGCTTGAGGACACGTCACTGGAATACCGCCGCATCCCCTACGCGGTTAAAACGACTGCGGAGAAAATCTATGCGATTGATGGCCTTGATAACTTTCTCGGCAACCGCTTGCTCGAGGGTCGCTAGATCAGGCACTCCTGACGACTGACAGCAACCCTCCCCCGCTTGCACATTCCCCCCCGGCGGTGAGAATAGCAAGTTGTCTGATCAGCACATTTTTCGCTGCCTGCCAGATCTCCTTGACCGCAGGCAGAGGCCAAACTGACTCACCAGCGGCAGGAGCAAGTGAAGCGTGGAATTCCGTCGCCTGTTGCTGTTCATCCTGGCCGCCTTCAGCGTGCTCTGGTTCTGGATGCAGTTCAATCCGCCACAGCGGCCGGCCGAGCAGCCTGCCAATGGAAAGGCGGCTGCGCCTGACAAGCCTGGCGGCGAAGCTCAACCGCCAGTTGACGATCCACAGAACGTGGTGCAGCAGGCAGATCAGAATCCCTCCCAGCGGATCGTGCTGGGATCGCACCAGGACGGACTGGGCTACCAGCTGGTGGTCTATTTCAACAGCCTGGGAGCTTCGATTGAAAGAGCCGAGCTGGTTCAGCACAGCGGAGACGACTGGAAATTCGGCGCCCTGGAAGATCGTTATGGCTATCTCGGCTACCTCGGCCTGCAACAGACTACCGAGGGTTGTCAAGTCAGCGTGGTCGCTGCGGGTACACCGGCCGCCGGGGCCACCACCAGTCAGGGTCAGCAGTCGGGGCTGCTGGTCGGTGACCTGCTGATTTCCATCGACGAGATCAAGCTGTCAACGCCGCCGGAACTGGATCAATACCTTTCAGAAGCGACCATTCCGGGCCAGCAGGTGACGCTCGAGGTGATACGGTCGCTGGCGGGCAAGGCAACTCCGCTGAAACTGACTACCACGCTCGGTCGCCGGCCGCTCGAGATTGTCGATCCCGACCCCGATGATGTGCCCGCCCGATCGAGTGATCCATCCTGCCTGCTGTCGCTGTATCAGCTGGGTCAGCGCAAGGCGGGCATCCTCGACAAGGAAATCAGCTCGCTGCCGTCACTTCGTAACTCGCACTGGAAAATCAGCCAGGCGGCAGATCAACCCGACCAGGTAGAATTCCGTTTTGAACTGAATGACGAGCTGGCTCGCACGGCCGGTCTATCCGGCGGCCTGACGGTCGTCAAGCGATACCAGCTGCAGCGATCCAGTCCGGACGATCCCTATGCCGGCTATCATCTCAAGCTGAGTGTCGTGCTGATCAACCATGCGGATCAACCGCAGCAAGTCTCCTACCGACTTGATGGCCCCAATAACCTGCCACTGGAAGGCTGGTGGTACGCCCACAAGGTCCAGCCGGGCTGGAGTGGTGCTGGCGTTCAGGACGTGATCTGGCAGATCGGCGAACGCTACAACCTGCGGACCTGTACCACGATCCGCAAGCATGCCATCAACAACGAGGAGATGCCGGACGAATCGATCCTGCCGTCCTCGATGGACGAGTGGAGCGGATTGCGTTACGTGGCAGTCGACACCCAGTTTTTTTCTGCCGGGCTGATTCCCGGCAGCCCTGCCGAACTGTCAGCATTTAAACCGCAGCGAGCTGCCACGACCGTCGCGGAAAACGCTGGCGAGATCGAAAAGAAATACCTGCGGACCGCCAACGTCTCGTTTTACGTTGTCAGCCCGGCTTACACGATTGAGCCTGGCACGTCCCACCTCGACGAGTTCACAATCTTCATGGGTCCCAAGCGGCGGGATGTACTGGCAAGCTACGGCATGGACCGGGCCATCTATTACGGCTGGTTCGGCTTCGTCGCCCGCCCGCTGTCCGGCATCCTGCATTTCTTCTACAGCCTGTTTGGCAACTATGCGATCGCGATCATCCTGCTGACCGTGCTGGTCCGTGGCTGCATGTTCCCGATCAGCCGCAAGGCAGCCCGCGGTGCACAGATCATGCAGCTCATGTCGCCGGAATTGAAGAAGCTGCAGGAGAAATTCAAGGACGATGCTCGCAAGAAGATGCAGGCTCAGCAGGACCTGTTCAAGAAGTACAACCACAATCCATTCAGTGGCTGCCTGCCGATGTTCCTGCAGTTGCCGATCTTCCTGGGACTGTATCGCAGTATCATGGTCGATGTCGAGTTGCGACAGGCACCTTTGATACCTGGAGTCAGCTGGTGCTCGAATCTGGCCGGCCCGGACATGCTGGTCTACTGGGAGAACCTGTTTCCCTTTTTCACGGGTCGCGGATCGATGTTCGGACCCTACCTGAACGTCCTGCCGATCGCCGCCATCGGGATGATCATCCTGCAGCAGAAGATGTTCATGCCGCCGGCCCAGGACGACCAGCAAAAAATGCAGCAGACGATCATGAAGTTCATGATGATCCTGATGGGTGTGCTGTTCTTCAAGATTGCCAGTGGGCTCTGTCTGTATTTCGTCGCTTCCGGAGTCTGGGGCGTGATCGAACGAAAAACGCTGCCCAAGATTGAGTCGCTCGACGACCTGCCAAAATCGACTCCCCGCCCCAAGCGGACTCCGACCAAGCGGCAGCCAGCGCAGCGCAGTCGCACGAAACGTCGCCGGTTACGTTAAGCGGAAGTTGCCATGTCCATCGATGTGGATGACACGATCGCGGCAATTGCCACGGCACCAGGTCCCGCCGCCCGCGGTATTGTCCGCCTCAGCGGACCTCGCATGATGGCCTGCCTGGAAGCCTGCCTGGATTGGATCGGCGATCCGCCCCAGTCAGCAGCCGGGGCCAGCTGCTGCGAGGTCAGCGTGGCCTGCCAGGATCCTGTTGGGAACGTGCCGGCCGACGTTTATCTCTGGCCCAGTGCCCGCAGCTACACCCGCCAGCCATCCGCGGAACTTCACCTGCCAGGCTCGCGGGTTGTACTCGAAGCTGTGCTGGCAACTCTCTGCGAAAGCGGCGCCAGGCTGGCAACCGCCGGTGAATTCACTCTGCGAGCCTTCCTCGCCGGTCGCCTCAACCTGACGCAGGCTGAAGCGGTGCTGGGAGTCATCGAGGCGGTCACACCTGACCAGCTGGCATGCTCCCTGGACCAGCTGGCTGGCGGACTGGCCGCGCCCTTGTCGGCCCTCAGAGAACAGTTGCTGGAGCTGTTGACGGAGCTCGAAGCTGGACTCGATTTTGTCGAGGAGGACATCGAGTTCATCTCGCGGCAGGCACTGCAGCAACAACTGGCTGAGGCCTGCAGCGTGCTGGACAAGGTGGCACAACAGTTTGCCAGCAGGCGGCTGCAACAGCCTGTCTGCCGTATCGTGCTCTGCGGAGCTGCCAATGCAGGCAAGAGCACGCTCTTTAATCGGCTGCTCAGTGAGGATAGCGCCCTGGTTTCCGACCAGCCGGGGACCACTCGCGATTATGTCTGCCAGGAAATTCAGCTGGGCCCCTTCCCCTGCCTGCTGATCGATACCGCCGGGAGCAGCAGTGGGGATGCCAGTCGCGGGGTGGAACAGCGCGCCGAACAGCTGGCAGCTGAGCAGCTCGAGCAGGCCGACCTGGTTCTGTTCTGTCTGGACGGCAGCCAGCCAGTCGCCAGCGATCAGCGGGAGTTGATGGATCGCTTGAGCGGACAGGCCGGCATGGTACTGGTGACAAAATCGGACCTGCAAGCTGACGCCGATACGGCCCAGCTGGGGCTGGCCGTCAGCGCGGCACGCGGTGATGGGCTGGACCAACTGCGGCAACAACTGCTCCAGCAGCTGGTGACGATGCACGCGGAACAGGCAGCGGGACAACAAGCACCGCTGTTATGTGCCGATGCGATCCGCCAGGCAGAGGAGTCACTTACGCGGTCTGCTCAACTGGCCGCGGAAGGGGCCGGCGAGGAACTGGTCGCAGCCGAACTGCGGGGGACGCTGGACGGACTGGGCCAGTTGCTGGGCAATGTCTACAGCGATGACATACTGGACCGTCTCTTCAGCCGATTCTGTATAGGGAAGTAGCCGCGGCCCGGAGCGTCGACGGCGACAAAAAAACCCCGCCTCTCTTGGCCAGAGAGACGGGGTCACTCGGATCGATACGCTGTCGCTGCGACTTATTCGTCGCCCTCACTATCGTCTTCGGACGCCGGCGCTGAATCGTCATCGTCGTCCTGACTGTCGTCATTCTTCAACTCCACTGGCGCCGGGTTTGTGGCCTCTGGTTGGCCAGGCTGCTCCGGCGGCTCTGGTTTGGCCGGGGGCTTGGGAAGCTGCTTCTTGACTTCCAGTTGAATCTCTTCGTCAATCAATGCCAGGCGATCGCCCACAGTCGTGACCATGTCATCACGCGTCTTGTCAACGACGACCAGGGCACGAGCGACATCAGCCTGCAAGGCCTTGACCTCGGCCAGCTGCGTATCGGTCAACTTGAGCTGATCACCGATCTTGGTCTGGAAAACCTTCAGCTGAGCTGCGAAAGCCAGTTGCAGTTTCTCTGCAGCCAGTTTTTGCTCCGCTGTCAGATCCTCTGTCAGAACCGCGAACTGCTTGCCCAGGTCGGCCTGGTACTTCTTGTTAGCGAGAGCGATCCGCTGGCCCTGCTTCTTGACGGTGACCAGGCCGGTCGCAGTCTGTTGCTCAAGCTGCTTGGCAGCGTCGGCCAACTGTTGCTTCGACTCAGCCCGCATACTGGCGACCGCGGTCACTACCTGCTGCTGCAGACGTTGGGCCTCTTCAGCAACCTTGGCCTCGGCCGCAGCACGAATCGTGTCAGTCGCGATTTTCATCTCGCGAGCCATGTCTGCATCCATCTTTGTGGACAATTCGTCCTCCAGTTGGGCGTGCAGCTCGGCTCGGAGCTCTTCACGACGACGTTGTTTAATTTTCCGGAACAACAGCTGTGCCGATGCTGTGTCAGCAACCACAGTGCCAATCATTCCGAAGACGACCATGAATAGGATTAGTTTGCGCATCTTTCCTCCCTCACTTGAATTCCACCACTTATAAAATCGGCAACGTCGACTCTCTCGTTGCAACGATCAACAGCAGAACGCTAAAAAAACTAGACGTGTAACCGGACCCCCCGCACTACCACGCGGATTACCCGTGAAAGCAGCAATGCCGGCATATTCTGATCCGAAGTCATTCTAGCACAAGAGTAAGAGGTCGGGGAACCAGAATTCTTGCCTAAGAGACCATCCAGCTGCTCCGCCCGCCAGTACAACCATTGGAACTATCGCACCAGGTCATCCAAAACAGCTCGTTTTGGCACTTTTGGCTTGATCGATACGACCCTGATAACCGATGTAACCAGCACAAACCCGCGCGCCGATGCCGCGCCCCTTCTGCGTTCCAGGCAAGTCCCAAAACTATGAACAAACAATTGCTCATCGTGCCGGTGTCGCTGTCGGTGCTAGCCTTGCTGTTTACGGCGCTGGCACCCGAAGCGGCTGCCCAGCGGCTCTACCGGGCCACTTCGCCATCCAATGGTCAATTGGAAGAAGTTCCCTATCGTGTTTCGACCGTAGCTCAGCAGCCGGTCGGTAACCAGCAGGCCGTGCCAGCGGCCGTGGGAAATGTTTACCTCGAACCCCCCGCTGAGCAGCAGCAGGTGGAAACGGTAACCGAGCCGGTCCAACTGCCGATAATCGGACGACGGTTGTTTGGCCACTCCTGGCTGCAGGGTAGCCTCGTAGGTGGACAGTTACGCGGCGACTCGCTGGCCGGTGTAGCACCCGGGTTGATGCGACAATGGTGGGCCCGCACCGAGTACCTGGTGGCCTGGCGGCGGGGCCAGGCTGTACCGGCACTGGCCACAAGCAGCACGGCCGGCACCGCCCTGGCGAACGCCGGCGTGCTGGGACTTGGCAGCACCCAGCTGCTGGTCGGCAACCAAACCCTCGACGACGACTCAACTCCCGGCGGCCGGGTCGAGGTTGGCTTCTGGATGCCCTCGCATAACCGGGCCATTGTCGCTCGCTTCACCGCCCTCGGCACCGCCAATACCCTGTTCGAGTTGCCAGCCAGCTCAAACACGATCCTGGCACGCCCCTTCTTCAACACCGCCGTTGGTGCCCAGCAGTCCCTGCCGATCAATTTTCCTGGTTCCGAATCGGGCAGTATGTCGATCCTGACGGCTTCCGATGTGCTGGCACTGGATGTCTTCGTGCGGCGCCCATGGCGGCGCAGTGGCAGGGCAACAGTCGATTTCCTCTGGGGTTACCAGATGTCAAGGATCGACGAATCACTGACTATCTCCCACAGCAGCACCAACGCCGACGGACGCAACGGCATCCCGATTGGAACTCAGCTGGATGTGACCGATCACTTTGAAACACGCAACCAGTTCCATGGCGGCATGCTCGGCATTCTGGCTGAAATCGATGGCGGCTGTTGGACAATGTCGATGCTGGGCAAACTGGGACTGGGCAACATGGACCAGACAGTCATCATTGCTGGTGAGTCTGTCATCACCGACCCGGGCGGTGGGGTCAACACGCAGCCAGGCTTGCTGGCCGGCAGCTCTAACTCGGGCGTCTTCAAGAACGACCAGTTCGCCGCGGTGCCGGAGTTCGAATTGCGTTACAACCGACAGCTCTCCGAGGCCGTCACCTTCTCTGTCGGCTACAGCTGCATCTTCTGGACCAGAGCGGTTCAGCCCGGTAACCAGATCGACTTGAATGTCGATGTCGCCGGCGGCACTGCACCGGTGCTGTCAATCGACAGCGACAAGTACTGGCTGCAGGCTCTCAGCATGGGCGTCAGCTGGCGATTCTAGACAGCCCCGCTTAGCCGGCAAACCAGTTGGAGAGCAGCAGGTCAATTGCCTCGGCCGGTGCATCACGATCTTCCCCAGCCTGCCCAGGCATGCTCTCGAACTCAAGCTGCGACAGCGCGTTGCCAGCTGGCCAGCTGGCCAGCACCTGGTCATGGATCTCCAGCTCGCTCGGCTCGCTCTCACCATCGGCCTCATCGCCGCCGGAACTGCCCGCATCTGTGAAACCAAGTTCCGTCGGTGTGCCGAACACACCTAGCAGCTGGTTGTCGCTGAGCTGGTAGAACGACTGAACCGGATCGCTACTGCCAAGATCGAGTGTCACATCCTGGCTGGTGCCATTCTGTACAACGGAGACATCAACGGCGTTGGGGGTGGTCGCCAGGTCAGCTACGACACTGTCAAAGCTGGACCAGGATGCGTCCAGTGCGGACCAGCCAAAGCCAGGATCGGTTCCCGTGCAGACAATCAAAGAGGGTTCCGCTGGAGCGGAGAAAAAATCCGCCAGGCTCAATGTGCTCGCCTGTCGCCCTCGTTCGCTGAAGTTGGTGCCGCTAAAGTCACCCCCCTCGGGCAGCTGCAGGGAAATCTGGTTGTCGCCGCTGACTGTGCCGCCAGATGGGCTGGGCATGTCCAGGCCATCGAGCAGAAATTCCGGCTGGGTCTGAGTCAGCAGATAGTCGCCGGGAACCAGGTTGGCGAATTCATAGGCCCCGGTCGCATCTGTGGTGGTTACCAGGTTGACCACGTTACTCTCTGTGTCGGTACCGCTGAGGGTGATCACAATGCCGCCCAGCACCAGTTCGCCGGTGTCCTGGACGCCGTCGCCATCGCTGTCGATAAACGCCACACCAGAAATATCGCCAGGCTGAAATGCCGAGACATCGATCGTCACCGTGGCTGTGTCTGTCAGCGTGTCGTCATCGGTGATCGTGTAGCTGAATGAGTCCTGGCCAGAAAAACCGGCGGGCGGCGAGTAGTGAATCTCATGCCCATCTGTGGCAATTATTACCGTGCCGCCCTCGGCCGACGGCGTGACAGCCGTGACGGTCAGCGTTTCAACGGCATCTGGAGCCGAGCTGTCGTTGTCGGTCACATCAAAGTCATTTTCTGTGGAATCGATGCCAACAGTAAACGAATCGTCATTGGCCGTAGGAGCATCCGGCTGATCGATCACGTCCATGAAAACCACCGCCGTGTCGCTGCCGCCGCCACCGTCTGACATCGTGTAGGTAAATGCCTCGTCGCCAAAGAAGTTGGCAGCCGGTGTGTAGACCAGGGATCCCAGGTCGGTTGCGATCGAGACCGTTCCACCCTGGTCGGGTGTCGAGACGGCCGTGATCGTGAGCGTGGCGCTGCTGTCTGGTGAGGTGTCGTTAGCCAGCACATCGAGGCTGTTGTCGACCGAGTCCTCGTCGACCGTAATCGTGTCGAATTGGGCCAGCGGGTTGTCACCCTCCGCCCGGATATCGATCGTGGCCGTGGCCGTATCGGTGCCACCATTGCCGTCACTTATCGTGTAGGTAAACGACTCCGTGCCGTCAAAATTCGCCAGCGGTGTGTAAAGGACATGCGATCCACTGTTGGGAATCGTGACTGTGCCGCCGGCACTGGTGGCGCCAGTTGCGGTGATCGAGAGTGTCTCGCCCGTGTCCGGGGCGAAGCTGTCATTAGCCAGCAGGTCCAGCAGGTTGCCGCTGCTGTCCTCATCAACTTCCAGTGAATCGTCGTTGGCGGTGGGGGGATCGTTAATCTGAGCGACCTGGACCGTCACGGTGGCTTGTGAGTCGCCGGAAGCATTGCCGATCGTGTAGGTAAAGGTCTCCTGGCCGGAAAAATTGAGGGCTGGCGTATAGGACAAGCTGAGCTGGTCAGCGGCAATTGCCACGCTACCAGTCGACGGTGGGTCAACTCCGGTGATCGTCACGTCGCTAGCGGACGCGGTGTCGTCATTGAACATCACGTCCATTGCATTGGAGCCGGAATCCTCATCAAAGTTGAAGATGTCGTCGGCGGCTGTGAAGTCAAGCGTGACAGTCAGGCTGGCGCTGCCATAAGCAATGTTCGCCTGCGGCACGGCACTGTTGGTGCCGTACAGGAGTGTGTCGCTGCTGGGCAGGTTGTCCGAGGGATCTGCCAGGAAATTCAGTTCACCACCCCGATCCGCACGCACCAGCACGCTGAACAGGAGGAACTGGCTACCACCCAACTCGTTGATGTTCGACGTTGCCCCGACCTCATCCAGCAGGCCCGCCTGCAGACTCCCCGTCTGTACGTTCGGATAGCTGGCACCGTAAGTGATCGGGCCGACCGCTGTTGCCAGGTTGGCATCGAACAAGACATCGGTGTAAGCAGCAAACAGACCACGCGGTTCGGTTCGCAAATCCTGAATCAGCGCGCGGACCAGGAACTGCTCGCCCACCGCGATCGATGTGATCGCCTGTCCCTGGTCGTCCGTCAGCTCGAGATTGATGTCGACCAGGACCTCACCGTCCACGACGACCGTCGACTGCTGATCCCGCTGATTGCCGGCGGCATCAGTCGCCCGCACAGTGAAAGTCTGGGTCCCCTTGTCGTTGGCAACCGGAGTCCAGCTGACGAGCCCAGTGGTCGCATTGATCGTCATGGCCGAGGGGGATTCCGTCAGCGAATAGGCGAACCCAACCGACCCTTCCTCCGGATTGGAGACATCGTAGATGTAGTTAGTGGCAATCGTGGCAGTAGCAAGGGCCGAGGAGGTGAAATCGGCCACAGCGGTGTCCACGGTCAAGGCCAGGGCAGGCGATGCCAGGCTGGTGCCACCCGTGACGACCTGGATGGCAGTTATCGACTGAACCCCGTCGACAAATGGCAGGTTGCCTGCTGTCAGGACTGTCACCGACGTGCCGGATGCGACCGCCTGGCCAATCTCGCTGTTACCCGCCAGCAACCGTACCAGCGCACCATCGGTTACTCCGTCGATGGTGAACTGCAGCTGGGTGGCCGTCGAGCTGTTGTTATTGCTGGTGATGTTATCGCTATTATCGCTGCCCGAATCGAAGGCCGCGTCCAGGTCCACCGACGTGGGACTGGCGACCACCGAGTTGCCGAAATCGACTCCCGCCTGGCTGCCATCGATCAGCACCGTTATCGCCTGGCCGGCGGGTGGCGTCGGCGTCGCCTGGCGGTAGGGTGGCGTCAGCTCCTGCTGCAGCGTGTGCGAGCCGGACGGAAGCTGCAACTGGTAGCTCCCATCAGCCGCCGTCAGGGTACTGAATTCCAATGTCCCGTGAGCACCGTTTCCATCGCTGTCGCTGAATACCTTGAATCCAGCCAGCCCCGCTTCACCCGCATCCTGGCTGCCATTGCCGTTGACGTCATCATAAACCGTTCCAGAAACCAGTCCGTCTCCACTCATGCCAGCAATCACGACCAGCTGGTTGGCAGCATCAATCGGCAACTGTCCAAAGACTCCACCCTGGTCCTGGCCTGGAATATCAGCAATCGTGTCCACCGGGGCCATGTCCAGGACACGCGCAAATACCGTGAATCCATCATTCTGTGAATCGAGCCCGTTTGCACCAGGAGCGTTGGTGTCACTGAGATTCACAAACCACTGGTTCGTAGCACTGTCCGGATCGCCATCCAACTTGGCCATCGCCACCGTGCCACGCGTGTTGGAAACGCCAAATTCATTGACAATCGCGGGATCCGTCGGAATCGCTGAGAGCTGGGCCGTGCTCGTGAACGTCGGACTTGTGGTGGCGAATCCGCCCGCTTGGACTACAAAATTCGAAACCGAACGATGGAATATCGCGTTGTCGTAATCACCGTCGTTGGCGTAATTCAGGAAGTTGGTGACAGTGCCCGGTGCGTCAGACGGAAGCATCTCCATCAGGATCGTGCCAAAATTAGTCTCCACGCTGACAACCGGCGACTCGCCGTAACTGATCACAATCCGGTCGTTGTCATGAATCTGGTAGTCCTGGTAGGACTGAACCTGGAAACCGTTGACGTACATCCGCAGCGAGTTGGTTGCATCCACCACGTTGCCGAAGATCGTCGTGCTGTCGAAAACTGCATCCGCGCGGTTGCCCGCCGTGCCGGCATTCGTTCGCCAGACCTCAAAGAAATCGCCCACCGTGAGAAAATCAGCCGGCTCCTCAGCAGTCCCATCACCGTTCTTGTCGGCCGGGTGCAAGTGCAACTCCTCGTCGTCGCTATGCGTGTGAGCAAAGTCCAGGATGCCAGTACTGTCGACGCCGATATCCGTGGGAATCTCTTCCTTCACGCCATCGATGTAGATGAACAACTGAGCGTGAATGTGATCGCTCAGAGCATGCTCCGGTGGATGACCGTGCGGCGTGTCCACGCCAGCATGGAGCAGCAATCGTGGTTCCAACGATTCGACCGCTAGAAATTTACGTCGCGACTGCTGCCGTGAACGGTCGCGAGTTTGACGCCTGCTTCGACTAAAGAACTTCTTCATGACTCAACTCTCACTTCCACTAGTCGTCCGGATAGCGCGCGCACAGCCGCCTGCTGGCGCACCATTTAACTGCTAGTCGTCCAATTCCAACTCCAAAATACACACGGACTGCACAAGTTTCAGTAATTTGGGTAAAAAAAACAGACTGGAGAAGGATTTTCAGTTGGGTGGAGTAGGCGAACCGCGGATGGTGCCAAACACCCGGAAGTCCAAAGGTTACGGCGCAATTGGGTGATATGGAGTGCTGCTAACTCCCTGACCAGTTGCCCCTGGCCCCCTCTGTTCGCACTAGCCGCGGTAATTCTCGTGGCATTCAGAGCATGCCTTGCTGATTTCGCCCACCGCCTTGCGGGCAGCGTCAGCGTTCTCCAGCTTGACGGCATCGATGACATCCCGAGCCGCATCTCGCATCTGCTGAGCGAATCCGGCATAGGTATCGTCATCCCCGTCTTCCATGCCATCCTTGCAGAGCACTTCGCCAATCACGGCCACCAATTCCGCTTCTCGCATGATCAACGATGACTGCGCCTTGAAGTCACCTTCATTCGAGGTGAGTTGCTGAAGTCGTTGCTGGGCAGCAACTTCCAATCGCTGCATGATCGGTGTGCGATCAACAATATCGCCCCACTTGGCGACTGGATCAAAAGTCCCCTCGGCCTGGATTTCCGAGCCGCTGACGAGATCCTGGAGATCCGCTTTACGCAGCTTGGCCTCGTTATATGCCGCGGTACTACCGACTTTGCAATTGCGGGCCGCCCTGGAGAAAAGGTCGCGAGCGACCGGAGCCTGTTTCTGAAAGCGGACGTCGCCGTCGTATTCACCAATCACCGCAAACAACACTGCCAACATCGAAAAGTGCTTCCGCGCACGCTTGTATCCTCGGCCGCGAAAATCTCCTGGCTTGTCGACATCCATATCCACACTCAGTCGAATCGCCTTGATCTCATCCTCGATCGACTCTGCCGTAATCAGCTTGTCCCAGCCAGAACCGGCAATCCCGCCACCATCACCACCGCCGGTCGGGTTTTGCGGACCGGTGTTACCGCCAGTTGCCGGCACATCGTTGACAATCCGCGGCCCCTCCAGCTTGTCGAAAACATTCTCGAAAAAAGGACCCCTGGCTGGTGCTTCGTCGAATTTTGGCAGCCGTGCTCGGGGGGACGTTTTCTTGGCTGCCACCTGAGCCAGCACCGTACCGAGGACAAACAGAAGGCAGCAGCTCAGGGCCACAGTCAGCAAGCGAGAAGGTCGAGTCAGCGGTGATTGCATGGTCTCTTCTGCCGATCTGTCCCAAGGGGGTTTTGTCGTTGCTCCGGGCTCCATCGGAGAGCCCGTTAACTGCCCTTCATTATCGGCCGCACTGCGGGTAGAGGCAAGCCAGTCCGCCCTAGCGGCGACAAGCCGATATACTGTTTTCATGGAGAGCACGCCCGATTCTAACGACCGGCACGGCCCCTCCCGGCGGGAAATCCTCACCGGTCGCGCCCTCGCCTCAACTACCGAAACTGGTCAAGGCCAGCCTCAGCCGGCTGCTGCCAAAGACAGTTACGTCTACCAGGTAAGCCGCAAGGCGATGGCTTGCGACTTCGAAATCACGCTGCCGATCGAGCAGGCTGCAGAGACAACCGAAGCCGCCCTGGCAGCTCTTGACGAAGTCGAGCGACTCGAACAACAACTCTCGGTGTTCCTCACCGAGAGCGAAGTGAGCCGGCTTAATCGGGCAGCAGCAGAACGGGCCATGGCTGTTGAGCCCGAACTATGGAATCTACTTGCACGCTGCCATCAGCTCTGGCGGGAGACCGAAGGAGCCTTCGATATCACCAGCACACCGCTTTCACGCAGCTGGGGCTTTTATCGTCGCCAGGGACAACTCGCCAGCCAGCAGGAGATAGACCAGGCACTTGAGGCTGTCGGCAGCCAGTGGTTGCAGCTGAATGAAGCCAACCAGACTGTCGAATTCAGCAATCCCGGGCTGGAAATCAACCTCGGCAGCATTGGCAAGGGCTATGCCCTCGACATCGCCGCTGGCAGCCTGGAGATGGATGGCAGCCAGGACTTTATCATCCATGGTGGCCACAGCAGCATTCTCGCCCGCGGCAGCCGGCACGCCGACGAGTCATCGCCAGCCGGCTGGCGAATTGCCCTGCGGCACCCTACCCGACCGCAGCAAAGGCTGCTGGACGTCACCCTGCTCGACCAGGCGGCTGGTACGTCCGGAAGCGCCAACCAGTTCTTTCATCACCAGGGGCAACGCTACAGCCACATCCTTGATCCACGCACCGGCTGGCCCGCCGAACACCTCCTCTCGGCCACCGTACTGGCACCAACCGCCGCCGACGCCGATGCTCTGGCAACCGCTTTCTTTGTGATGGGAATTGAGTCAACAGAGCGTTTCCTCGTCGATCGACCGGGAATCTCCGCTATCCTGACCCGCGAAACTAGCAGGGCCAGTGGCACTGAAATCCACCTGCTTGGCCTTGAATCCACTCAATGGACACCGCTGACGGACAATGTGACGATCATCGATCACAGCGAGTCCAACGCCCCAGAATAGCGGCCGAAATTCTGCTTGCGCAGAACCTTGCCCGGCCTTCCCTGATCGCCTATCCTCAAACACTGTGCCTTGAAAAAAGGCTGCCCAGCAGTGCTGCGGTATAACGAAATAGACTGCCTCAACTCAGCTAGTCCAAAGGTGAAATCATGCGTAAGGCCTTTGTATCCGTTCTCCTCAATGGCCTGATCCTGGCCGGCTTAATGTTCGCATATCAGATGACCTCGACGGTCTCCAATCAGACCTCGGTCAGTGCTGACGAACAACCGCAGCGAGATAATCCTGTCGCCGAGCGCGAACAAGACAAACAGCCCGCTCGCGATAGAGATCGTGAACGCGATGAAAGACCCAACCTGGAAGAGTTGTACGAGCGAGCCGCTGCTAGAGTCCGCGCCGCAGTCGAAGCTGGAAAACTGACCCCGGAAGAAGGTCGCAAACGACTTGCGGCCTACCGTGAACACCTGCGTGAAGGCGATCGTGAGCGTGAAGGCGACCGTGAGCGTGAAGGCGACCGTGAGCGTGAAGGCGATCGTGAGCGTG
>Ga0209403_10000111_pt1 | contig 124695 bp, 119 predicted proteins | sample ArcticOcean_MG_C_8_FD_187440 | JGI IMG/M metagenome (GOLD analysis project Ga0209403, IMG submission 187440) | Marine microbial communities from western Arctic Ocean - ArcticOcean_MG_CB11_86 (SPAdes) (version 2) | ecosystem: Environmental > Aquatic > Marine > Oceanic | place: Arctic Ocean...
CGCTCAAATGGTCCGTTTAGGTGGGGCCGGCGCGGCGTTGGTGGGTTGGTTCATCATCAACTTCCTGCTCGCCGGCGTAGTCACCTTCGTATTCGCGTTCGTGATAGGGGACGAGGGTACGTACCGTCAATATCTGGCTGTGCTCGTACACGCGCAGCTCATCACGGCCACCTCGACGGTCCTGGTACTTCCACTGAAGATCATGGCTGGTGATGTCCAGCTGCTGCTCTCTGCGGGCACGTTCGCGTTCTTCTTGGAGGACGGATACTTCTTCCGGTTCCTCAGCCTGTTGGACCTGTTCGGGCTTTGGGCGTGGGTACTCGTGGGCCTCGGTGTGGCCAAGGTCGGCGGAAGGGCGAAGTGGGTCCCGGTGGCCGCGGGTGTCCTGATCATTCCCGTCGCGATTGCGGCGATCGTCGCGATCTTCAACGGGTGAGCGATTCACTTCCGCTGGAAGCCGCGCCCTCCGTGCGGGACCCTGACATAACGGTCCGCAGCCTTCGGGGACGCGCGATCATCGCCGTGGCAGCCTGCGCGGCGCTGTTCCACTTGTATGCGGCCGGCGTGTCACCGTTCACCGCGCTCGTTCAACGGCCGGTCCACATGGCCTTGATGGCCGCTTTGGGCTTCCTCGGGGTTGGCATCCGTGCCGCGGGATCATCGAGGGAAAGGGAGCCAAGGCGAAGGGTAGGGAGTCTCATATCCTGGTTTCTCGGGACGACCTTGGTGGCGTCGTGCGTCTACCTAGTCACGCAGCACGAGGTGTTGGTCCTCCGTTCCGGCTCGCCGACTCCTGTGGACCTGGTCGCGGGTGTCGTAACGATCCTGGTCATTTTGGAGCTCGCCCGTCGGTTCAACGGCTGGGGGCTGGTGGCCGTTTGTGTGCTGGCGCTCGCCTATGCGGTGTCCGGGCCGTACCTGCCGGGCTTGCTCGCCCACCGAGGATACGGCCTTACCCGTCTGGTGGAGCACCTTTACCTGTCCACCGAGGGAATCTGGGGAATACCCCTCGGCGTTTCCGCAGATTTCGTATTCCTGTTCGTCTTGTTCGGGGCCCTTCTGGATGTGGCCGGCGGAGGGGCTCTGCTCATCAGTCTAGCCGATCGGGTGGCCGGGAAGACTCGGGGTGGCCCTGCTAAGACCGCCGCGGTCTCGAGCGCCTTCATGGGATCACTTTCCGGGAGCGCAGTGGCCAACGTCGTGACCACCGGGACGTTCACCATTCCGCTAATGAAGCGTTCCGGCTTCAAGCCCTATTTCGCCGGGGCGATCGAGGCGGCGGCCAGCACGGGTGGCCAGCTCATGCCTCCTATAATGGGGGCAGGGGCCTTCGTTCTGGCGACCTGGACGAGCATTCCCTACACGACGGTCGCGCTGGCGGCGGCGGTGCCGGCCGCTCTGTACTACGTGGCTCTCCTGATGGCGATTCATTTCCAGGCCGGGAAGACGGGGCTGGAGCCGTCTGGGGGGGTGGGCCGCGAGCCGGTGCTGGCCCGTATTCACCTTCTGACGCCCCTGCTGGTGATCATCGGTGTATTGGTGCTCGGGCGCTCCCCAATGCGGGCGGCGTTCTGGGGTGTGATCTCGGCATGGGCCGTGACTTGGTTACGTAAAGACACTCGCCTGAGCGCAGAGTCGCTGAAGAAGGGGCTCGAGTCAGGAGCACGCGGGTCGGTTCAGGTGGCCGTAGCCTGCGCCGCCGCCGGCATCGTGGTAGGTGTGGCGTCGCTCACGGGTATCGGGCTGCGCATGTCGGAGCTGATCGTCACCCTCTCTGGTGGGAACTTGCTGGGTGCGTTGGGGCTCACCGCCATCGGGTCGATCGTCCTCGGGATGGGCTTGCCCACTACGGCGGCCTACGTGGTCCTGGCAGCCCTCGGAGCGCCTGCCCTGACGCAGCTCGGTGTGCCGCTGTTGTCGGCTCACCTATTCATCTTCTACTTCGGGTGCATCTCCAACGTCACTCCTCCGGTCTCGCTGGCCGCTTACGCTGCCGCAGGTATCGCCGATTCGCCCGCCATGAAGACCGCGGTCACCGCGATGATGCTCTCGGGTGCCGGCTTCATTGTGCCGTTCATGTTCGTGTATGTCCCTGCGTTGCTCCTGCAGGGGACGTGGTACGGAATCGCGCTGGCGTTCGGCACGGCGTGCGCCGGAGTGACCGCCCTAGCCGCTGCGGGTGTCGGTTTCGGACGTCGGGCGCTGACCCCGATTGAGAGGGTCGTTCTCGCTGCGGGGGCGTTCGGGTTGATGCTCCCTGGACTCGCGACCGATGGGTTCGGTATGCTGGCTCTGGCCGTTATCGTTTCAAGGAAGTAACACAGCGAGTAAGTCCGTACCACGATCTGGAGGGCAACATCGAGTCGATCATGCACAAGCGGGGCCGTAACATGGCCCGCAGCATCACCTTCGGGCTCGTAGCTCTCAGTGGCGTCGCCTGTTCGGGAGAGAGCGCTGGTCCAGCGCGTTTCATGAGCCTCGGCACGGCAGGCACGGGCGGGATCTACTATCCCCTCGGCGGAGCCTTGGCCAGCCTCATGTCTCTGTCGGACTCCACGCGCACGTATACTGCTGAGGTTACCGGCGGCGCCGTAGAGAACATCAATCGCATCAGGGCGGGGCAGATCGACTTCGCGTTTTCTACCGCCAACTCGATCTTCGAAGCCTACTTCGGTAGTCCCGACTTCGGCGAGCCGATGGAAGACTTGCGAATCGTCGCTCCCCTGTATCCGAACTTCACACATATCCTCGTTTCCGCATCCTCCGAAGCGCAGTCGGTTGCCGACTTCGCCGGAACAAAGGTTTCGGTTGGGGCACCGGGGAGTGGGACCGAGCAAATGTCTCGGCGAGTTCTCGAAGTCCATGGCCTGACGTACGAGGATGTGGATGTTCGTTACCTCACCTTCAATGAGTCTGCCGGTGCGCTGAAGGACCGGGCTATCGATGCCGCCATCATCAGCGTGGGGTATCCGGCGGCCGCGATTCTGGAGGCGACCACGATGGGTGGCGTGCGCCTCCTTCCGATGGCCCTAGATCGTATCGACGAACTCATGGAGCTCTATCCGTACTTCGACGCGGGTGAGATTCCTGCGGGGGTGTATCCGGGGGTCGATGAGGCCCTTCCGACCGCGGTACTCCTGAATTGGATAATCGCCCCTGAGCGGCTCGACAACGATGTCGTCTTGAGTGTTCTGAACGTCCTTACTAAAGAGCGCGAGGCGATCGAGCGCGTGCATAACATGGCGCGCCAGATCGACCTCGACTTCCTGCAGAACCCGCCCATTCCGCTTCATCCCGGAACGCAGAGATGGTTCCTGGAAGGACGATGAGTGAGTACTGAGGCGGCCAGTGTTCGGACGTGTCAGCGAGACGCGTTCAGCCTTCCCGACGATGTCCACTACCTGAACTGCGCCTATTTCGGGCCGCTTCCGAAGGCCACCGAGGAGGCGGGCATCGCCGGGGTGCGGCAAAAGCGGGCGCCCATGTTGGTGCATTCCGGAGATTTCTTCACGCAGAGTAGCCAGGCGAGGAGCAGTTTCGCTCGTTTGGTCGGAGCCCCTGACCCGAACCGAGTTGCGATCCTTCCGTCCGCGTCATACGGAGTCGCGATCGCCGCTCGCAATATTCCGATCAGTCGGGGTCAGAACATCGTGCTGCTCCACGAGCAGTTTCCCGGGAACGTCTATGCGTGGCGGCGAAAGGCCGACGAGTCCGGCGCAGAAATCCGCACGATCGAACCACCCGACACGGCGCTGCGCGGTGCGGCCTGGAACGAGAGGCTCTTGGACGCGATCGATGGGGATACGGCCGTGGTCAGCCTACCACACGTTCACTGGACGGACGGGACGGTCTTCGACCTCGTAGCGGTGGGCGCCCGCGCCCGTGAAGTGGGTGCTGCGCTGGTGATCGACGGCACACAGTCGGTCGGTGCGATGCCTATCGACGTCGAGGAGGTCCAGCCGGATGCCCTTATCGTGGCAGGGTATAAGTGGCTGCTCGGGCCCTATTCGATTTGCCCCGCCTACTTCGGGCCGCGATTCGACGATGGAGTCCCGCTCGAGGAGACGTGGATCGCTCGAGAAGGCAGTGACGACTTCCAACATCTGGTAGACTACGAATCGACGTATCAGCCCGGGGCCATCCGGTACGACGTCGGTGAACGGTCGAACTTCATTCTCGTCCCGATGTTGCTCGCCTCGCTTAATCTGATCCTGGAGTGGAAGCCGGAGGCGATTCGGGATTACTGCCGCCGGCTGAGTGAGACGCTGATCCGGGAGGCGGTCGCTCTCGGGTTCTCGATAGAGGAAGACCAGTGGCGGGCGGCGCACCTGTTCGGTCTACGCATGCCAGAGGGCATTGATCTGGGCGGGCTGAAGGCCGAGTTGGAGGCTCGCAAGATCTTTGTTTCTCTGCGCGGTAGCGCGCTAAGGGTGTCGCCTCATCTATACAACGACGAGGCCGACGTCGCCGCACTGGTCGAGGCTCTCAGGGCGGCTGTCTAAGCAGGCGCCGGCCTCACTGGTCCGGACTAGTTGATCCTCACCCCTGGCGGGTCGAAGACAACCTCGGCCTGGGCGCCGACGATGATGCCCTTCTCAGCGAACCAGCCTTTCCGGACCTCCAGCGCGAACATGGCGGGCCGAGCGCTGGGGTGTAGCTCTTCCGTCTGTGGCTCCATTTGCTTGATGTCGACAATGCGGAAGTTCACATCGAGATAGGCGATGTCTAACGCGATGTAGGTGTCTTTCATCCAGAATGATCGTGGGGCCTCGCTCTGGAAAACGAAGAGCATGCCGGTTCCGTCCGGAAGGTTGTCCCGAAATTGGAGTCCGACGCTCCGTTCGGCCGGTGTATCCACGACCTCGGCAACCACTGTTTCGGCTCCGAACGTGATGACGGCCACGTCGGGTCGGACATTGACTGCGGTCCGAGAGAGCGTAGGCGGGGCGTACAGAACGCCCCAACACGCTGCCCCCAGCATGATCGCGATCGTCTTCATATTGCTCCGTAGATTTCACCCGACGAATCGTGACTGACGAGCGCCCACACGGCGGCCCGCCCGACGACTCCACAAGCGAGGCCAATGGTGATAGGTTTTCGCTGCATAACAACCGCCACGCGGTCGCATTCATTACCGGTGCCCAACAAAGGCGTTCCAATGGTCGATCCTGCGCTGTTTGAGATTCTGGTGTGCCCGGAGACGCGGCAGCCGGTCCAGCCCGCATCAGAGGGTCTTCTGGCTCGTGTAAACGAGGCGATCCAAGCCGGTGGGGTAGCGAACCGCGGCGGGGAAGCAGTAGAGAATTCGGTAGAAGAGGGCTTGGTCCGCGAAGATGGGAAAGTGCTGTACCCTGTTCGCGACGATATTCCGATCATGCTCATCGACGAGGCTATCGAAGTCGACCGTCTCAGTTGACCCACCCGCCGAACGACAAACCAATACCAGCTAGCTAAGACTATCGATATGAAGATCCCAACATCTGCGCGATCGTTTCGGTGGGCCTCGCTGTTCAGTTCCAGGACCGGTTTTGCGCTGGTTCTGGTTGCCGCCTGCCAGGGCTAGTATCCCCAAAACAGCCTCGACCCCAAGACCGACTTTGCCGAAACCATCCACTCAGAGCAGGTTGCGATCCGTCGAGGGCCGGCAAGGTGGAGACGGTTGAGGTTGTGAAGATCACGACGAGCGCAGCGTTGGAAGACACTCTCGCCAGGAAGTCCAGCCACCCTACACCGAACGCAGCCACGGGACCGAGGGTGGCGTGCGTATAGAGGATCGGACCACCGGTCTCACTGAACTGGCTGCTCAACTCCGCAAAGCAGAACACGAGCAGGGCTGCGACCAAGAGGGCGGCCAGCACCCCGAGCACGGAGGCCGGCCCCATGATGGCCATGGCTTCGCCCGGAAGGAAGAAGATCCCCGAGCCGATCATGATATTGAAGCCGAATCCCAGAAGTCCAATGAACGTCAGACTTCGTGACAATCTCTCGCTCACGGTGCGCCTCAGCCCCTAGACGTCATGTCAAGATCTGACGGCCCGAGTCATTGGGACGAACGACGGGATCAGACAAGGGCATCTCGCAGCCAAGTGAACCAACGGGTCATGATACGGCGTGGAATGTTTTGCGCATAGCTGTTCATCAGCGGCGCGCGCGCCGCCACGAGGCTACACGCTAGCGGCATTCCGAAGACCTCTTCCCCCCACTTCCGCCCATTGACGGATCCACAATCGGCCTATATCCTCCGGCCATCATCAAGACCGGCTGAGGGGTAGGCCCTTTGAAGCCGGGGCAACCTTCGAGGAATCACGCGATCCTCGGAACGGTGCCAAGTCCTGCGGGAACTTCGGTTCTCCGACAGATGAACCAGCGTCCGTTTCCGACCTCATGGTCGTGCTTTCGGGTCCGTTAGCATCATCCGACGGCGTTCCTTCGTTCCCTATCGATGACAATGGAACAGGAGCGAATATCATGACCGAGCAAATCTGTGTCCCGGGAGGCCGCGTTTCGACGCCCGTCCTGGACGCATATCAGACCACGGGCCCGTCACCCACGGTCCACCTTCTCGGACCCGGGCGTGTGGGATGTGCCTTCCTCGGCCTCCTAGACCGCACGGGTCACACGGTAGTAGGTGTGACGGACAGTAGTGGAACGGTATTTCAGCCCGCCGGAGTGAACCGAGGCTCCGTCATCGCGGCGAAGGACTCAGGAGACCCCCTCTCGTCTCTTGGTGCGCGGCCCCTCTCCTTGGCCACCGCTCTCAACGAAGTGAACGCCGACGTGGTAGTGGACACCACGGCGACCGACTTCGGCCGTCCCGAGTGGGGCGAAGTCCTCGACGAGGCTGTGGTTCGACGCGGCAACGGACTCATTTTGGCCGCCAAAGACGCCGCGGCTGCCCACGGCGACCGCTGGAGTGATCCGACGCTGGACGGACGCGTAGGCATCAACGCGGTACTGGGCGGCACGGGCCGTCGTCTCTTCGATTCAGTCGATGTGCTTCGCACGGATTGGGTTGCGGCAGCATTCGCCGGCAGCGCTTCTACCACCGCGATCATCGAAGTCTTGGAGGACGGGGGCACGTTCGAGGACGGCTTGGCCGTGGCTGACGAGCGCAGCTTTCTCGAGGCAGACCCGGAGTTGGACCTCAAGGGCGTGGACGCGGCGGTCAAATTGGCGGTTGTCACGGCCGCGTTGACTGGCCGGCGAGCCAGTTTGGTTGAGGCCCAGGACCTGAGGGATGTGGATCCTGAGGTTGTGCGAGCCAGGGCGTCGCAGGGACTGACGACGCGTCTGGTGGGTGAGGTACAGCGGGACGGAGCCAGCACGTTGAGTTACCAGGCTGTGCAAAAGGGGAGTGCGCTCGACGTCGGTTGCGATGAGGTTGCGTATACCTACCGCCTGCACGACGGTGAGACTTCGATCCACACGGGTAAGGGATTGGGAGCTGGCCCGACCGCTGAGGCCGTCCTCACGGACCTCCAGGCGAAGTTTCCCGTCGTGCCCGGGCGGCCGGCATGACGGCCGTGGCGGTTCCGCCGGTCGGCACGGTAGGCCTGCCCGACTCCGCGGCGGGAGACACGGTCGCCTATGCCTCATACGGCCGTGAGGATGCACCCGCGGTCTTTGTCCTCGGTGGTATTTCGGGGCATCGCTTCGTAAATGGCGACCCCCAGGGCGGCCACGGGTGGTGGCCGGGAGTGGTAGGGGATGGTGCGGCGCTAGATCCAGCACGGTACCGGATCGTCAGTCTCGATTGGCTGGGGGGTGCCGGGGATTCGTCGGGTCCCGCGGCATCTGAGACCAGTGTGCCCGTCGTGACGACACAGGATCAAGCTCACGCGGTGGTGAGGGTGTTGGACCATCTCGAGATCGACCAACTCCACGGCTTCGTAGGCGCTTCGTACGGCGGCATGGTCGGGCTCGCCCTGGGAGCGCTGTATCCGGAAAGGGTGCGCCGACTCTTGGTGCTTTGTGCCGCCCACCGGCCTCATCCGATGGCTGTCGCGCTTCGCGTGCTGCAGCGTCGCATCGTCGAACTCTCGACCGGGACTGGGCGTGAGCTCGAGGGCCTGGCTCTGGCAAGGGCTTTGGCCATCACGACGTACCGCACGCCAGAGGAGTTCGAGCAACGCTTCGCTATATCGCCGAACTGGGACGAAGGGCCGCCGCGCTTCGCAGTAGAGGACTATCTCGAGCATCAGGGTGAGCGTTTCACGCAGCGGTTCAGCGCTACCACCTTCAGAATCCTCACTCAATCCCTCGACCTTCATCGTGTTGTCCCTGAAGACGTCCTGGTCCCCACCACGGTGATGTCCGTGGACTCCGACACGCTGGTGCCTCCGTGGTTGGTAGCAGAGCTGGCCCGGAGACTCCCGAAATCGGGCCGAGCCGTTCGGATCACGTCGATCTTCGGACATGACGCCTTTCTGAAAGAACATCAGGCTGTGGGTCGGTTGATCCTCAACGTTTTGGAAACGGAGGATCACAATGGCTGCGCGCCGATCTGAAACGCGTGCCGTCCGTGCAGGAGTAGGGGTGAACCGTGAGTACGGGTCGGTGATTCCGCCGATCCATCTCTCTTCGACCTTTTCCTTCAAGGATCTGGGTGAACAGCGTCAATACGACTACACCCGGTCGGGGAATCCCACGAGAGACATCCTGGGACAAGCGCTCGCCGAACTGGAAGGTGGTCACGACGCGGTGATCACCTCGTCTGGGATGGCCGCCGTGACCACGGTCCTCCAACTCGTGGGTCCGGACGATCTGATTGTTGCCCCCCACGATTGTTATGGCGGGACCCATCGGCTCCTGACCAACTGGGCACACAAGGGACACTTCCGGCTCGAGCTGGTCGATCAGACGGAACAGGCGCGGCTGGATGAGGCCTTCGCGAAGAACCCTCGCTTGATCTGGGTGGAGACTCCCAGCAATCCGCTGCTCCGTGTAGTGGACATCGTCGACATCGTCGAGCGTGCAGCAGCGGTGGGCGCGCTCGTTGCCGTGGACAACACGTTCCTGTCACCCGCGCTGCAGCGTCCCATAGAGTTGGGGGCCGATTTGGTAGTCCATTCGACGACCAAGTATCTGAACGGTCATTCGGACGTGGTGGGTGGGGCTGTGGTGGCGCGGACCGCCGAACTGGCCGAAGACGTCGCCTGGTGGGCCAACGCCCTCGGTGTGACCGGCTCCCCGTTCGATTCCTTCCTCACGATGAGGGGTGTGCGGACCCTGCACCCGCGTATGAAGATGCATGAGGTCAACGCCCGGGCCGTCGTGGCCGCTCTCGGGGAGCATCCTGCGGTGGCGCGAGTCTACCACCCGAGCTTGAAGGACCACCCCGGGCATGAGGTCGCGGCTTCCCAGCAGTCGGGATTCGGCGGCATGGTCAGTTTCGAGCTCGAGGGCGGCATAGAGGCTGTCAGGACGTTCGTGAAGCATCTGGAGTTATTCACCCTCGCGGAATCTCTCGGTGGAGTGGAGAGTCTGGTGTGCCATCCAACGACCATGACTCACGCGGCCATGGACGAAGAGGCGAGGGGAGTGGCAGGCCTTGGAGAGAACCTGCTCCGCCTTTCCGTTGGGATCGAGGCGAGCGAGGACCTGGTAGCGGATGTTACGGCTGCGCTCGACTCCGTGATTCCCGCCTAACCGCCGCGGGTCGCCGTGTCGGCGTTCATTACGATGTCCGAGGCGCTGCTCTGCCCGCTCTACGAACTGGCTCCTCGGGTCTCGGCCCTTACGCCTCTGGAGGATCAGCGTCTCGGCGGGCTCATCATGTGGATTCCGGGGATGCTGATCTTCTGGGTCGCCATCTCCGTGGTGTTCTTTCGGTGGACCCAAGACGAATACCGGGGATGGAAGACGGAGGCGAGTGATGCGTCGGGCTCGGCGACGCCCGGCTCCGAGTGGAGGCCTTAGGGCCACACGGCGAAGCTTCAGCCCGCCTCGCCATCTCCGAACCGTACGGCCTGAGCCGAGTGGCCCTCCGCTTCTAGAAAACGGATCAAGTCGTTCGGTGCGATCGAAGCGGTCATGCTGTTGTCCAGGGGATGCACGTTGAGGGCGTCGGCCTCTAGAAGGTCCTCTTCGATGGCCACTTGAACAGCTTGTGAGCGGTCGTTGATAGCGGCCAGCGGCGTCACCGCGCCGGGGATGACACCGAGATACTTCATCAGACGGTCACTACTCCCGAACGACAGCCGGCCCGACCCCAGAATCGTCCCCACTTCCTTGAGGTCGAGCGGTCGGTCCGCTGAGGTGACTAGGAGCCACATGCGACCCTTCTTGTTCCTGAGAAATAGGTTCTTCAGGTGCGCGCCCGATATGCTGCCCTTTAGGGCTTTGGCTTCTTCGACAGTGAACACTGGTAGGTGGTGATGCTTCACCACCGGAATGCCCAGTTCATCGAGGCGCTCGAACAACTCTTGGGGTGTCGCGGGCGCTGATCCGTCGATGAGGCTCTTCTGTGCCACTATCTCGCTTGCCCTCCCAGGTAGCTCGCCAACGGTCGCGGCGTCCCACTAGATTGATTGCTCATAGTCCCCATCCCGCGGAGAAGCACGTGTCGATCGTAGCCTTCCATCGAGTCCTCATTGCAGTCGCCATTCTTTTCTGCGCCGGCTACGGCCTCTACGAATTGATTGGCTTTACGAGAGACGGCGGCACGGTATCCCTCGTGATGGGGGGCGTCTTTCTCATTTTGGCGACCGGACTGTCTTATTACCTGTGGCGTCTCAATCACTTCCTCGGTTACGAGGAATAGACCTCTACCGATCGTTTCCTCCGGGTAGGGCAGAGGTGGAGTCGGGAGCAGGTGCCGGCGCTCCCGATGGTCTCCGTTCCCAGGAGAGTGGCATCCTCTCCCGCGGACGATTCCCCGGGAACCAACCCGGAGTGTAGGAAACTACCGATGTTGTTGGCCGCCGTCCTGCTAGTAGTCCGGCTGGTTCAACGGTCTTTCACGACGCCTCCCCTTAGGCCCGGTCCTTCTTGATTTCTCTATACAAGAAGACACCGAACGCCACACCTAGGCCAATCGGAACGGCTGACATCAGCACGCCGGCGAGAAACATTCCGAGTCGCAGACCCTCGCTATCCAACCTGACTTCCTCTCTTCAACACTTTGACGGCCATGTGCGAGGAGGGCACGTCTCTTAGAACTCGGTGATTATGGCCAAGACCATGATGACGGCCAGCGGGAGTGGCACAGCAGCCATTACCCAGAGCCGCTTGGGCTCCCATTTGAGATGCATATAGTACATCGCGACCAGATAGGCCTTGTAAAAGGCCATGACTATCAAGCCTGTGGCCAGCCAGAACTTTGGCAGGGGCATGAAGGCAAAACCCACTTCGGCCAACGTCATTGCGAGGAGTACGACCCAGATCAGGACATATCGTGGTGCTTCGTGCTCTGACATCTATTCCTCCGCGCTAAATCAAGTAGACGATGGTGAAAAGAATGATCCACACCAAGTCTACGAAGTGCCAGTACAGGCCGATGACTTCGACGCCCTGATGATTTTCCTTGGTATATCCGCCCCGGAGCGACTTGATGTACACGAAGATGAGGGCGATTACTCCCAGCGAAACGTGTGCCCCGTGAAAGCCCGTCATGGCGTAAAAAGTTGCCCCGTAGAGAGGGCCGCCCAAGGCCGGACCGCCGTGGGGATTTCCGCGTCCCACAGCGTGGTAGGCATCCAGCGCGGGTAGAAATCCTTCACCGCCCAGCGCTATATACTCCACCACCTGAATGCCCACGAAGGACGCACCGATGATGATCGTGGCCAGGAGCCACATCTGAAGGGCCTTCTGGTTCCCTGCCTCAATGGCCGCGAACGCTTTCACCATCGTCACCGAAGAACAGATCAGAAAGAAGGTGTTCAGCGCGGTCAGCGGGACGTTGAGGACTACGCCCGGATCGGTCCAATGCTCCGGGTGCGCAAAGCGCAGGATTACGTAGGAGCCGATCAGCGACGTGAAGAACATCACCTCGCTGAGCAGGAAGACCCACATGCCCAATTTGTTGTTGTAGACCTTCATGCCGGGCATGGGGCTACGGTCCATCGTCGCAATTGCAGCGTGGCTCATAGTTAGTCTCCTAGCACGGATTCAGGCGGCACAGTTTCAGGGGTGGGTGCTCCAACACTCTGTCCACCGGTGTCACTCACGGGTGGCATGTCTTGCGGCCAGTAGTCCTCCTCGGCGTCAGGATGCGAGTACTCGTACGGTCCCCGGTAGACGATCGGCATTTGCGGAAAGTTTCCGTGTGGCGGGGGCGACGGCACCGTCCACTCGAGCGTGTTGGACTTCCACGGGTTGTTGCCGGCTTCCTTACCCTTCTTCAGGCTCCACAGGAAGTTGAAGACGAAGATCGCTTGGACGCTCGCGAAGATAAACATGTTGATGGAGATGAACGTGTTCATCGGCTGAAGGGCCTGGAGGAATTCATATTGGTTGGGGTCGTAAATTCGTCGCATCATGCCCTGAACGCCCAGATTGTGCATCGGAAAGAACGTCAGGTTGTAGAAGATGAAGGACAGAACCCAGTGGATCTTGCCCAGCCCCTCGTGCATCATGCGGCCGAACATCTTCGGGTACCAGAACGTGATACCGCAGAAGAGCCCGAACAGGCTTCCCCCTACAAGGACGTAATGCAGGTGAGCCACGATGAAGTAGGTGTCGTGGAAGTAGATGTCGACCGGGGCGACAGCCATGAAGATTCCCGACAACCCGCCGATGATGAAGAGCGACACGAATGAGACGCCGTGAAGCAGCGGCGTGTCGAAGTGAATATCTCCCTTCCACAGCGTTCCCAGCCAGTTGAAGGTCTTGATCGCAGACGGCACCGCGATCACCATGGTCGTGGCCATGAAGGTCATCCCGAGCATCGGGTTCATGCCACTTTGGAACATGTGGTGGCCCCAGACGATCCATCCGAGGAACGCGATCGCCGCGAGGGCGAGGACCATGGCATGGTAGCCGAAGATAGGCTTGCGAGACCGACATGCGATTACTTCGGAGACCATCCCCATCGCCGGAAGAATCAGGATGTAGACCTCCGGGTGGCCGAAGAACCAGAAAATGTGCTGCCACAGCAGCGGCTCTCCGCTACCCGCTGTGCGGAAAAATGCGGTGCCGATGGTTTGGTCGAACAGAAGTAGAATCAGTCCGCCCGTCAGGATCGGTACGGCCAGGAGCAGAAGCCAAGCGGTGATGAAGAGCGACCACGTGGCCAGCGGAATCCGGAACCAGGTCATGCCCGGGGCCCGCATGTTGATTACGGTCGAGACGTAGTTCACCGCGCCCGTGATGGACGAGAAGCCGACGATGATCAGGCTGACCAACCACAGGATCTGCCCCATGTAGACGCCGGTCCACTCACCCGACGTGCTCAGCGGGGCGTATGACGTCCAACCCGCACCGGCCGCTCCGCCTTCGACGAAGAAACTGGCCAGCATGATCGCACCGGCCACAGGAGTGATCCAGAACGACAACATGTTGAGCTTCGGGAACGCCATGTCGTCCGCACCGATCTGGAGCGGAATCAGCAAATTTCCGAAGACACCAGCCAGCATGGGCATCAATGCGAAGAACACCATGAACGTGGCGTGCATCGTCACCAGAGAGTTGTAGAACTCCGGTAGTATGATCCCGCCCGGCGCCATCGTATCGGGAAGCAGATTCCCGAACGGCATCGGCTGGCCGGGGAACCCGAGCTGCCAGCGGACCATGCCCGCGAGGATACCGCCTACTAGCAGGAAGAACAGGGAAACGAACAGGAACTGCCGGGCGATCATCTTGTGATCTGTGGAGAACAGGTACGTCCTCACGAATCCGAGGTCGTGGTGCTCCTCGTGCCCGGCGTGCGGCTCGGCTACGGTAGTCGTGCTCATTGGTCGTCCTCCCCGTTGGCTTGCTGGCCAGCGAGCCAGGCATCGAACTCGGCCTGTGAGTGCACCGTGATGGATCCTTTCATGCGGTAGTGGCCCAGCCCGCAAAGCTCAGCGCAGGCAAGTGTAAACTCTCCCGTGCGTGTCGCCTCGAACCAGACCGGCGTGTTCATTCCCGGGACTGCGTCTTGCTTCACCCGAAACTCGGGGAGGAAGAAAGAGTGAATCACGTCTTCAGCTTGGAGATTGACCCGGATGGGCTGATCAACCGGAATGTGCAGCGCGTTCCGTGCGACGAAGTCGTCTCCGGTGCCCAGTTGGCCGTCTGGTCCGGGATAGGTCGCGTTCCATTCAAACTGTTTGGCTATGACATCAATCGTGTAGGCGTCCGCCGGAATGAGCGACGGATCACGGATCTCGTCCCAGAGCCCTTTCGAGTACAGGGCCAAGCCCACGACGATAACGAAAGGCGTGATGGTCCAAATGACCTCCGCCTTGTGATTGCCGACGATGTATTCGGCCTTACGACCCTCTTTGTGGCGGTACTTCACCAAGAAGTACACCAACGTGATCTCTGTGGCGAAGAACACGATGCCCGTGATCCATAAGATCACGTAGTAGAGGCTGTCGATGGCCGGTCCAAACGTGGAGACGGTCTCCGGCATGAGCCAGGAAAAATTCATCCGATTTACTCTCCCAAGCGTGTAACTATCAATACAACACGACAAACTGGGTCTGTCGACCGGAAGTGGCCAACAGACCCAGCACCCTGCTTTCTAGTCTCTGTCGCCGACCACGGAGTGGTAGTGGAGGTCGACGGGCTCACCCAGGGGTACCACGGCACCGGCCATGGACGCACTGAAGGTGAACGTGACCTCGGCGGTCTCGCCGGTAGTCACGGTAACGTTCTGAGTCTGGGCGCCATAACGCTCGTGCCAAGCCTCGATCACATAGTCACCCGGGGGCAGCGTCGATAGGTCGAAGCTACCGTCCGAGCCCGATACCGAGTGGTACGGGTGCGGCAATACGCCAATGTAAGCGGTCATCCAGCCGTGAACGTCGCAACGCACGGGAACCATGACCTCGGCCGTGCCGAAGCTCCGGTTGCTTTCCATGTTCGTGGGCTGGCTGGTGTTGAAGCCACGCTGCTCGGTCGGCGACGCCTTGATGTTGTGTAGCAGGCCGTCGCTGTTACGAATCGTAACGTCCTGGTCGACCATGACGCCGAGGACGTGTGGCCGATACGTACAGCCGTCTTGGTCCAAGAGGGCGGCGGCCGGAGTCGGGAACGTGAGGCTCTCCAGTCCCTGCTTCACATAGACGAACACGTTGGCGAGCATGCCGTCGCTCACCGAGACTTCTTCAGACATCGGTGTGGACGAATGTTTGTCCGCGCACACCTGCTCGGCGCCCATATCGATGGCGTCCATCGCCGGGGCGTCACCCTCGAAGACGATGCTGCCGGCAATGTTGCCCGCAGTCGCCGCGTCCACCGGGTTCTCCGCCGCCGCGCCGCCGCCCGCAGCGCCGTCGGCGCTACTGCCGCCACCGTCACCGCCGCCACACCCCATCACCAATAGCGCAACTAGCGCGGGCGCAAACACCCTACGCAATTCGATTGCGTTGTTCATACTGTCCTCCAATAACTGTGAATGGTTCAGTTCAGCGTTAATTAAGCCTCTTCGACAATCTCGCCCTCTTCCTCGCGCTTCTGTGCCTTCCCAACCACAAGGATACCGAGTCCCGCCGTAAGCAACATGGCTACAGCCGGAGCAATATAAACCGTGTTCGGTGTGGCATCTTGGAGGAACAGAAAATACCACGAACTCACGGATCCCCGTGTGCCCGATTCTCCGTTGTCTCCATCCCACCCGAAGAAGGCCATGGGGATTGCCTGCCCAGTGACAAAGTCGAGGTCACCCTCGTCCTCGGTCAATAGGGAGCGTGTGAACATAACCTGCCATTGCCCGTTCTGGTGGGCTGCGGTCATGGTGAGGTCTTGGCCGTCTGCCGCATAGGTCTCTGAACCCAAGCCCCGGGCTTCGCCCTCGAGCGCGGTATTACGATCACTTTGCCACTGCCAAAGGTAAACCGGACGGCGGGCGTCGCCCCTCATGAAGTACGGCCGCTCCATCCCCCGAGGCATCTGCATCGGGAACTGGACCAGGAACTGGTCCGGTGTGGGTCCGGCCTCGGGTGGGTCTCCCTCGGTGGGGCCCATGTACGAGACGACCTCCGTTTTCCAGTCGGCCCAAAGCGGGTCGGGGCTCAGGTTGGGGTCGCTCCACCGGAGCCTCACCGTCACGGATTCTCCGTCGTGGATCGCCTGCACCCAAACGCCATCAACGCGCGGGTCGAACCAACGCGGCTTCACGATTATCTGTCCCGCCATAGGAATGTAGGCCGGTTCAGCCGAGTCCCAGAGTGGGTCGTCCAGAGCGGTCGGAAGAGTCGCGTCCTCCAGCAGTTCGGCACGAACAACCTCGGTAATCCCGGGGGCCTCCTCGGGCGCCAGGCTCCGCACATAGTGCGCGAGCGCCCAAAGCTGATCGTCCGTGAGGATAGACGCATCGATCAGGTCCGAGAAGCTTGGCATCGGCGTGCCGTCGAGCCCGGTGCGAAGACGTGCGTAGATGTCTTCGACGGAGCCACCACCGTTGAACAACCAGTTCTCAGTCAGGTCAGCGGCCCGGATCGGGAAGTCGTTGTCGTCGCCAAGCGTGGGTGAGGACTGACCTTCACCGCGTCCCTGGTCGCCGTGACACTTCCAGCACTCGATGGCCTGATACTGAGCCCTCCCCTCTGCGATCACGTCCTCGGAGACACGCGTAGCGCTCCCAAAGTCGAGAGCCTGAGGATTCTCGTCCGGCCCGAAAAACCGCGAGAACGTCTTGAGGTACTGAACCAGCGCCTCGCGTTCGTCTTGCCCGAGCAGATCTTCCCATCCAGGCATCGTCGTGCCCGGCATCCCGACATCGATGACGTTCAGAATATCTGCATCGGTCGGAAGCTCGCCACTCGCCGTCGTCCGGATCTGATACAGCGCCTGACTGAAGTCCCGGGGCCGAGGCAACATGATCGAAGCCCCTTCACCATTCCCAGTGCCGTCCACCCCATGGCACCCCGCACACCACTGTTCATAAGTGACTTGCCCGAGGTCACCACCCTCCTGAGCAGATAGCTCACCAGCCCCCAGCCCACCTCCCAGAAGAAGCACTGCTGCAGCCGCGACCACCATGGAGAACCCGGTGTGTAAGGGAGACGCTGTGACGCTCCCACCCCTTCGGGAGAGGGATCCGGCTCGCCGGCGCTGAAGCGTGTTCTTCGTCATGATGCGCATCAGTGCTCTTCCCCCCCTTCTTCTTCTTCTTCTTCCCAAGTTCTGGGTTCGTGACCCGTCTGCTCATACAGGAAGATGATCACCGACCAGATTTCGTCGGCCGTGAGGAAGTCCTCCCAGGCGGGCATCGCGGAATTCCAGGGGGCACCCTCGTTGGGCAGACCTGGGCCTCCCTTGGCGATCCTCCAGAACACAAAGCTTTCTGTGAGCTGTGCGATGGTGCCGATGGCTTCGAAGTTGGCGGGGGCTGGGGTGAAGGCGGCGGCGTAGTGGCCTTGGCCGTTTAGTCCGTCACCGTGACAAGCGAGGCAGTTCTCGTAGTAGACCCGCTTGCCCTCTTCGACATGATCCTCGAGCGAGCCGGTCGACCGCAGCGGGTTCTCCAGCCCGGACAGCTCGATTGTCTCGCCCAGGAAGTCGATCGAACTCGGAGGGGCAGGGTGGATGGAGCGGAGGCTGATCGGGGCGCCCACCGACGGGCGAACGCGGGTGAATGTACCGAAAGCTACTACCAACGGGATGGCTACCATCAGCACCCCGCGTGCCTTCTTCCTCTGGGGGTCTACCATGGTCTGGTGGATCGGGGCCTTGAACTCCGTCCAGCGCTCCTCGTTATCACTAACCCAGAGCAGAATGCCGACCGCACAAGTGAACATGTATTGGAACATGACGGAGTTCGGAATCGGAGCGCTCGCAATCCCGATCAAGGGCGGGATGTATACGAGGCCATAGTTCAAGACCAGATACGACAGCCCCAAGACCAGGGCCGCTTGGCCGAACGGATGTTTGAAGTACTTGCCCATACGCGTTCCGCCTCCCCTTACTGTTGGCTGGCCAGGAACTGAACCACGGCCTCGAGCTGCGCGGCCGTGAGTTGGGTGCCGAAGATCGCCGGCATCACGCCGATGAAGGCTTCGAAGCCCGCCGATGCGCCCGCTGACGGGTCCAGGATCGACTGACGGATGTAGTCGGCGTCAATCCGCCCACCCATACCGTCGAAGGGCGGTCCCATCGGAGCGCCTTCTCCGTTGAACTGATGGCATACTAGGCAGGTGTTGGCACGCATGATCTCCAAGGGATCCATCGACGCTGTCGCTGGCGCGGCGGCTGCCGGAGCGGCAAGCTCAGCTCCGCCCCCCTCGTCCGACAGATCGGCCCCGGTGACGGTCACCTCGCCGCCTTGGTCCTGCAGGAAGGCGACGATCGACCAGATCTGCGCATCCGAAAGAGAGCGGCGCATGTCGGGCATGATCGGGCTGTACCCCTCGACGAGGAACCCGGCCGGGTCGGTCATGGCCGAATACAGGTAGGCCTTACAGTCCTGCCCGCTCACGCGACTGCCGCAACGCTGTCCGATCGGGCCAGTGCCGTCCGCGTCCGTAAGGATATTGGGAGCACGAGTCCCCAGTCCGTGGCAGGCGACACAGCCGCCAGCCCCGTTATAGAGCGTCTCGCCGGACGATACCAGTTCAGCCGCCGTGACATTCGCTCCGAAGGACAGCTCCTGAGGTACTTCGGACTGAACTTGGGGAATGGAGTTCGCCACCAGGGTGAAGAGCCCAAGGGTGCCGATAACGACCGCGAAGATCCTCAGATTCTCTGCAAGCATCGCGTGTCTCAGTCTCCCGAGTCAGAAGTTTGATTGTACATGTCCAGATGAGCCGTGCTTTCCATTAGTCGCCCGCCGGAGCGAGCTCCGGTCCACCGGATGCCGCCGGGCCGACCCCAGAGATCGCGGGTTTTTCCGCGAGTCCGCCCAGCCAGAAGATGAAGGCGACGAGAACCAAGAAGATCAGCACACACGCCGAGATCACCACGGACGCATAGCCCAGTGCAGGCGTCGCAGCCCATTCGCTTGTGTCACGCATGACTTCCCAGACGTGCCAGTGCTGCCGGATTCCGCTGCGAGCGAAGCCCATGAGGCCCATCAGCCAAGTGAACGTGACGGCGAGAATGAAGAGGGCATACTGAGACCGAGGGGGCATTTGGCCCCAGCGGATCTCGCCCCTAGACTCGGCGCCACGTGCAAGAAAAATGTCGATTCCAACGACCCCGAAGATCGCAAAGAGAACCGCCATCACCTGGTAGACCGAAAATCCGATCCGGATGATCGCGCTTACGAAGTATCCGTAGATTCCGTAGAAGATCACGATGGCGGCGGCGATTATGAACAGCGCGCCCTGGATCATCGTGCCTGTCTTGGCCCAACTCACGGTCGGTCGTATGTTCGCGCGACGATAGAGAAGGAAGGACAGGAACGTGGTCAGGATCATGATGTTCACGGCCGTATTCTTGGCGCTCATGACCCCGAGCACACCCAAGAAGGGGTGATTGGTACCACCCATGGCCGCGATTTCTTCTCGGTTGGCAATCATGGTATTCGGCGTCGCCCAAACCATCACCCCGATTACCAGCACGACCAGCATGTATTTGGTATAGGGTGTGAAGCGTTCGGCTCCTGGAATGCGGCCCATACCTACCCACAAATAGTAGTTGCCGGTCAGGAAGAGCACGCCGATGAGGAAGGCCTGGATAATCCAGAGCCAGCTCATGAACCCGCCCATCATCGTGATGCCCATCTGTTGGTTGAACTCGTAGATCTCGCGGCCCAGGTAGTAACCGGCGAAGGGCAGCACGATGAGTGCACCGATGGCGATCAGGTTGCCGACGTAGCCCATCCAGTCATAGTGGGCGCGCTCCTCATCGGTCGTTGCCATGAGGAAGCGGTACGCGGCGTAGGCACCCACGATGGCACCGCCGAACACCACATTGGCCAGGATTCGGTGGACGTTGATCGGCATCCAGGTGGCGTTAGCGAAGGCGCTCCAGAACTGCACCATGGCGGGCGACGTGTCGGGCGTCACCTCCGCCGGAGGACTCATCATGTACGTCAGCCAGGAGTTGGCGATTAACATGACAGCAGTGCCCCAGACGTTGAGCATGATGCCCAAACCCCAGTGCGCGAGCTTGGCACGCCCCTGCGCCCAGCGATCCCAACCGTAGTAGTAGAGGTAGAGCGTGAACGACTCTAGGAAGAAGAGCCCGACGTAGATCCACATGGAGACTTCGAAAATCTCCGCCAGGTAAATCCAGAGTCGCGGGTAGAGCGTGACCAGCAGGAAGGACAGGATGGCTCCCCAGATGGCCGTCGCGGAATAGGCCACCAACAGAAGTCTGGTGAACTCTTTCGCGAGTTTATCGTACTTCTCGTGCCCCGCGAAGATGCCGATGGCCTCCGCGACGATCGCGAACATCGGAACGCCGAGCACGAAGGCTGCGAAGAGAAGGTGGACCTGGGCCGCGACCCATACGGCGACCCGACTTCCCACCATCGGAAAGTCGCCGTACTCGCGCATCGGAATGTCCTGCGCCCACGCCACGTCTGGGAATATCTGGAAGACCAGGCCCATTAGGCCCAAGGTTCCCAGAAGCTTCAACGCTGCACTACGACGCCGAGCCGTCGGCTCCCCTCGACTCATCACGGTTCCTTTCTCGTCCACCGGATCACGCCGTCCCTCCTCTACCGAGGAAAAACGGAAGCTTCTTCGAGAAGTCCACTGGAAGATTCTTACGGACTTCTTCCATGACCTCCATATCTACGCTGGAATAGCCCCGTTCAAGGGCGAATTTCTCTACCCGGGCCGTCACGACGCCGCGCACGAAGCTCGGCACCTTGTCCATCCGAGCTCGAGCCTCCGGAGACCAGGACATTGCAGGCTCGGTCGGTTGACCGTAGGCGGCGACCTGCGGGCGATCGACGAGAGGCACGTCCCCGGCGGGTTCGTACACGCACGAATCGTCCGGGCCGAGGATGTCGCCAGTCTCTGCATATGCCCGGGCCCGGCAACCGCCACACACGTCCCGATACTCACACTTCCCGCAACGTCCAGAAAGTTGTCCCGACCGAAGGTCTTTGAAGACCTCTGAGGTCTGCCAGATCGTGCGGAAGCTGTCCTGCATCAAGTCCCCGGCGACCACGGGCATGTAAGGACAAGGGGTGACCTTACCTTCGGGAGTTATCCGCACGTAGTGCACACCGCATGGGCACCGTGTCTCATAGTTGAGCAGCGGGGACTCCGGGTCGCCATCAATGACATGGCGCATGAGCTGGGGCTGGCACTTGGAGCGGATCATCATACGACCGCGGTACGTCTGCTCGAGCAGGACCAGTTCCTCAAGGACCTCTTCGTTCTCTGCCGGGGTCATACCGCCCATGAGTTCGGCGCGTCCGGTGGGAACCAAGAAATACACATTAAAGGAGACGGCTCCAGCAGTGGCCGACCACTCCGCCAAATCGGCAAGTTCGTGCCGGTTTCCCGTAGTCACTGACGTCTGAATGACAAAATCGAGCTTGCGGTCTGCGCATCGGGCCACGGCCGCCATGGTGTCGGCGAGCGCGCCGCCGCCGTGCCGGAAGCGATCGTGGTACTCCGATCGAAGCGAATCGATGCTTACCGCGACGCCCTTCACACCAGCCGCCATCAGCGAGTCGATACGCTCTCCGGTAAGACCAGTACCGTTGGTCCCCACCACAACCGTGGCGCCTCGTGACGAAGCCCTTTCGGCGATGGCCTCGAGGTCGTCACGCACCAGTGGCTCCCCGCCGGTTAAAATGAGCATGGGGCGGGGGTTCACGTCCAAAATTTCGTCCAACACACGGAAGCATTCGTCGGTCGAAAGCTCTTCCGAGGCCAAGTGCCACGATCCCGCGGAGATATAACAGTGCGCGCATTCGAGATTACACCGTTTTGTGAGATTCCACGCCACGACGTGCGGCACATAACCCTCGCTTGGCTGCTCGCCTCGCGTTGCCCCCATTTCGGAGGGCGTCGGAGGCGACAACGTCGCCGCCGATGAGGGTGTGCTGTCGAGACCGCGGATCACGCTTCGCTGGCCTCTTTGTTCATGAACTGCTCGACCGCAGCCTTGGCGTCTGCAGGCGACACGGTCTTGAAGTCGACAGGGCAATCGTCGGCTGCTTCCGCGACGTCGCGGATGGGGCAGCGCGTGACACCGCTGGCTTTCGCCTCTTCGATAAACTTTCGCATCTCGGGCGTGAGGCCATCGACTCCCTCGGCCTCGGCCCTGATCTGTTTCGTCTGTAGCTCACGGAACATGACAAGCATTGTGTCCATGTCGAACTCGTCCGCCTCGATCATGGCCTGCTTGTTCTCGTCCATGACCGGAGTCGTAATGCGCCAGATGTCATGCTCGCGCGCGAAACGCTCGACGGTGTTTCGAGCCAACGGTCGGGCGATGAGCGGCACCGCCTTCAGTCGTTCGAAGGCCTCCTGCGTCCACTGCACCGGGTCCTTGGCCTCACGCTCGCGGTTCTCAATGTGGCCCGTGTAGGGACACTTCACTGAGACCATGGGCACATCGGGCATAGGATCGGCGTCCAGGCCCTCCACGACTGTGCGTTTCATAGCCTCATCGGCCTTCACCTCAGCCAGAGCGAGCTCTTCGGCCGTACCGATTCCCATGATCAGCTGCATGTGCGTCGGGAGCAGCTTTTGGATGGCCTCATCCAGTCGCTGGCCCGTCACCATCGGTAGGCCGTCGGTGCCGAGCGGCGGGATGGCTGTCCACTCTTGGGCATCTTCTTCCGGGGCGACGGCATCATCAATTCCGGCTATGCGGTTGGCAGCTATTTCGGTGGGCGTAGCACCAGTGGTTACTGCACCAGCGGTTGCCGCACCGTTTGTCGCGGCGGCCCCATTCGTTGCAGCGGCGCCATTGGCGGAGTTGCCGTTCCTCGAGGGCAGGTGCTCTTCCCGATACGTCCCGTTGGCTCCTGGGCCGTAGTTGTCCAGCACGTACTCTTCGACCGCCTTGCGGGCGATCCCGAGGGCGAAGCTGGGTACGCGCAGGATCCTCACTTCGGCATCGGGCGACCACTCGAGCCCCGTCTCACCGTCCTCTTCGATCCACGGAATGTCGTCGGGGCGAACGTCCTGCGTTCCCACGAGCAGGATGTTGCTGGAAGCGAGCCGGCACAGGTTGTCGGACTGCGACCCCATGTCCGTGCCCTCGACCCGATGTCCGCCGTGACGCGCCATGACCACCAGGCTCGGCTCCAGTTCTTCGATCCACTGAAGAATGCACTGGAACGGCTTGCCGACCAGGATCTGCGTATCGACCTCGACGTCCGGGAACTCGTCCGCCATGACCTGGGCACGCTTGAGGTTCGCTTGGGCGAGCTTCAGCAAGCCTTTGTCGATGATGTTGTTATGGAGTTCTTCCTGCTCTTCGAACTTGAACACCTTCGAGGCCTGGACAGAAAGGATGTCCTTGATGTTGCCGAAGACGGCGTGGTGGTACTCGACGTCGAAGGCGGAACACACGTGGAGCTTGGCCCCGAAGTCGCGGGCCATCTCGAGTGCCAGGCGCATCGCCTTGTAGGAATACGAGGATCCATCCACACAGACGATCCAGTTCCCGCCTGCTAGGGACTTGTCGTCACGGACGATTAATGTGTCCTTCTCGACGCCCCGAATTACCCGGGCGACCATGCCACCGAGCTGCGAATACGGCTGCTTGCCGATACCATGCGCCCCGATGACCATCAGGTCGTACTTCCGGCCGCTCGAGCCCGCTAGCTTTTCGTCGTGCTCTTCGTCCTCGGCGATGATTCGCCCGTCGTCGCCGATGGCGACGTCGCTCCGGACCGTATCGCCCCCGTCGTACTTGTCGGCAATGTTGGGGTCGAAGCCGATCAGGCTTGGCAAACGTCCGTGGCCCGCGTTGGCCTCACGGATGACTTCCTCGTAGTGGATGCCCTCGAGAAGTTGCCGCGTGAGGTTGACGCCGGCCTTGTCACACGCCTTGGAGGTTTGGTCCAAGAACGAGTCGGAAATGAGCTGAAGGCCCTTCTCGATCAGCTTGTCGTGAATCTTCCGTTGCCGTTTGATTTCTTCGGCGCTCTGAAACTGGGCGGGAAGTCCCGTTTCGAGTTGTCGGAATCGGACGTCATGGAGACGCGCGGCGTATACATGGTTTCCGGTAATCTGTCCATCGGAGCGGGCACAAATTTCAATGGCCCTATCTACGGCCCAATGAGAATGCTCCGAATTGTCGACGGGTACAAAAACCTCACGGTACATAGACACCTCGGGGACAGCCCTTATAGCTTACGCCTTTGCTCACTGCACCAACTCCAGTTAGCGAAAAGCGCTCTCGGCAACGAATCTCGTTGCTCTCAGATACATATATATAGAGGCAGGTTACCCAGCCTTTACGAGCCCTGATCCATTCCCTCCGAGGCTCAAAGATGCGCGAATCATCGACGATACGCGACTCGATTTTCTGAGACGTGCTTTTCAGTCATGGAAGGACATCGGGGATCTTACCGGGGCCAGTATACCCGGCGCTTCTGAGACCTGTCAATAAACTCTGACCGCCAGGCCTCTTTCGCCAGAATCGCCCATGTTAAAGACGGAAATCAGGTATGACTCGGTACCGTCAAATAACGCTCCAAGCCCCCGTGATGACCATTCCATCGAGTATCACCAGCCTAGGTAAGAGTAGCTCTGGTGGTGCCTCGGTCAGTCCGATTTCACCAGTGACCACTAGGAAAGCATCGTGGAGCGGGCGGAACGGAATCCACTGCGGCGAAGGTTCCTGGCCTGGAACAAGCCTACATATCCTCCAGGCCCAGATCGGTACGGGCACGGTCCATGACGGCCGGCGTCATCTCAGCCACGCCGTTTTCCTTCGCCCAGTCGATGTAGATGCGCTTCACCATCCCTCGCACGAAGCTCGGAACCTTCTCGAGGCGGTGCTTGGCTTCTAGGCTCCACACCACTGTTCCAAGACGAGGGGCAGCCTCGCCGGCCTCCTCCTCGGTCTGCCGCCTGGGAATGTCTCCTGAGATATCGAAGGCCTCTTCTCGGCCCCCCTCCAAAGACGTTCGCACCATCTCGAGCGGTTGAGCCGGGACTTCGCGCCCTCCGATCTTCACCCCCATGCTCGACACCAATTGGGTCTCCATGGGATTGGTGAGCATGGCCACGTCACGTCCGCACGAGCCGCAGTGAAATACGGCTGTCAGGGTTCCGTCACCGGGCAGTTGCCGCTCGGCGAAGTCCATCACGTTGTCGCATTCGATGCAGAGAAACTTCACGAGGCCTCTCCCTCGAGAGCTGATGCGACACGATCGGCCAGGGCCAGGAGGGCTCGGCTAGAAGCAGCGTTCGGGTCCTCCGTAATCAGTGACGTCCCGAGGTCGGTCGAGGCCCCGAGGCGCGGATCGAACGGGATGTCCGCCCAGAGTGGCACACCCGATTCCTCGGCGAGACGTCGTGCGCCATCACCTTGGAACAGCTGAGAGGCGTGCCCGCAGGAGGGACACACGTATTCCGTCATATTCGCGACCAAAGCGATGGTCGGTACGCCTGCCTCGCGCGCCATCCGCACCGACTTCGAAACGACAAACCGCGCGGTCTCCGAGGGATTGGTCACGAGGATCATCTGGTCGAGGCCGGGCACCAGCTCTAGGAGCCGAGCGATCTTGTCGGTTCCCGGCGGGACGTCGACCAAGAGAACGTCCAACTCACCCCACGCCACGTCTCCCAAGAACTCTCGAAGGGCTCCTGTTTCCAGGGCGCTCTGCCAGATGAACCCTCCGGTTGAGGGCTCGCGCCAACGCAACGGTGCATCGTCGTCCTGCTGGAGCAGTTCCATGGACATCACCCGAACCCCGCTCGGGCCAATTGCCGGTTCTACGCCTTCGGCCCGATCGGCTAGGCGGGAGCCGGAGACCCCAAGCATACGGCCCAAGGAGGGCCCGTTGAGGTCCGCGTCGGCGGCACCGATGGAAAGCCCGCGCCCAGCCAAGGCGACGGCGAGGTTGGCGGTCACGGCGCTCTTGCCCACACCGCCTTTACCGCTCGCCACGGCCACCACCGCGCCCACTTTCGAGAGACGGGCCGCCAGTCGTTCCTGCTGTTCGACGACCTGCTCGAGGAGCTCGGAGCCCGTGTCGTGGGTCACCTCTCGGTAGCTTCGGATCTTCCGCATCGGGTTGAGTAGCAATCGCCTATGGGACGAGTTGCTTGCCTTCCTCATCCAGAGCCACAAGGGCGTCGACCGGGCAAGACAAGCACGATTCGAGCAGCGTGTCCCGATCCACCTTGGGATTACCCTCCTTGAAAATGGCGATCCCCTCCTCGTCGAACTCGAATACGTCTGGCGTGACGTCTATGCAGTCGCCGAATCCGACGCATAGATCTCGATCGATCTGGATCGTGATACCGGTCAACGGACGTTCGGAGATATTGCTCAATTGGGATTCAACCAAGATCAGGTGGCGGGTCACCAAGGCGGATGCGGATGCCGAGGCGAAGTAAACGTGTTCAGGGTGGGCGGGACCGGCAAGGGGCGTCGCCTTCGATTTGGCCATTTCCGTGAGAACTCACCTATCTTCTCGCGGTAGTGGGCGCACACCCATTGGCACGGAGAGTAACAAATGAGGAGTATGATCGTCGGCCTCATCGGCATTGTCCTGATCGCGGGACCTGTTGATGGACAAGACACGAAGAACTGGTCGGCGAAGACCGAGCTCGGCGCGAGCGTGTTTTTCGGCAACACCAGTCAGTCGGCCGTCACCACGTCTTTCTCAGGGGAGGCCGACAAAGGCGTCTTCGGTTTGGCGGGTCGCACCGGTTTCGTGTACGGAGAGGCCAGCACCGACGACGGCGACACATTTGTGAACAAGCGCGCCTGGAACGCCGCGTTGGACGTGAACTACGATCCTGGGAGTGCGCTGAACGGGTTCGTGCGGGGCAAGGTGGAATCGGTTTTCTAGAAGAAGATCGACCTTCGGTACAGCGCCGGTGTCGGCGGCCGGTACCAACTCGGCGCGGAGGGGGGCACCCAGACCGAGTTGAGCGCCGGGGTTCTCGCCGAGAAGACTATTCCGCGTGATGGTGCGGGCGAAGAAGAAGGCGTTGTCGTGAAATTGGCGGCCCGTTTCAAGCTCACGAAGGGTGCAAGCGACGGCCGGGTCCGTTTCGAGAGCGACACGACCTTCGAGCCAGAGGCGTCGGATATTGCGGTCTACACCCTCACCTCGCGCAACAGCATCGCGTTCCAGTTGAACGAGCGTATGGCGGTGCAGCTTTCGTTCGTGGACGCCTACGACACCGAGGCTGAGGCGCGTGGGGCGCGATCGAACAACGACGGTCAGATCTTCTTCAGCCTCGCGGCGACGTTCTGATAGGGATGTGCGGCTGAGGCTTTACCCATGTTCGGGGGGCGCGACGAGGGTCCCTTCAGCTACGGTAACGGCGTGCCCGATCAGGTGGACGCGCTCCCCCTCTACCCGCACGCGTAGGTGGCCACGGCGGGCACCTCCCTGGCGTGCCGTGAACTCGGACTTGCCCAACTCACCCGCCCAGTAGGGACCGAGCCCCGTGTGGGCCACGCCGGTCACCGGGTCCTCGTCGATTCCGGCCCACACCGCGAACACACGGGAGATCACGTCGACGTGATCGGAGTCCTCAGTCGAGGAACCTGCGGTCGAGGAGGTTGCGGTGGCCGTCCCCGGCGCGGTGACCGACAGCACCATCACGTCGGCACCTAAGTCGATTGCGCCCAGTCTAGTGAAATTCGGCGTGAGGCAGTCCACGATCGAGGCGTCTTCCACCCGCACGATGTAGCCAAGCGCCCCCGACAGGCATGTGGCGGTCTCATCGAGGCCTAGCGCCGCCAGGACGCGCAGGTCGGTTTCTACGACCGTGCACTCGTCCGCCGGGAAGTCGAGCCGGAGGGCCCCGTCGTCCTCGGGGTGGACAAATAGAGAACCGCTTGCCGAGCCGAAGTGGTACGGCGGCGCGTGTCCGAGTGACCGCAGGGCATGGCTGGCCGCCAGCGTCGCGTGGCCACAAAGAGGCACCTCGGTCGTGGGGGTGAACCATCGTAGGCGGCGTACACCGGAGCTGTCAGGAGCCTCTACAAACGCCGTTTCCGAAAGGTTCATCTCTCGGGCGATGGTCTGCATTGCGTGGACGCTCAGTGCGTGCTGGACCACGCAAACAGCGGCCGGATTCCCCTGGTAAGGAGTCTCGGTGAACGCGTCGATCTGATGATAGGGAAGTGTCACTTGCCCGCTTCTTAGTCTCCGGTGCCGGCCGGCTACGCGATATTGCGCCGCTTCTTCCGTAGAAAATCCATCATGATGTATTGCCCAAGCGTCTGCGTCGACGTGAAGTACGCCTTGCCTCGTGCGATTTCGGACACCTTCCGGACGAACTCCACCAGGTACGGATCCTGCGCCAACATGAAAGTGTTGATCAGGATTCCGGCGCGGCGACACGCCGAGACTTCGCGGAACGTCGTTTGAAGGATGTGTTGGTCCATACCGCCCGAGTTCATGTAGATCTGGCCGTCGGGCATCGTCATGGCGCTGGGCTTTCCGTCGGTGATCATAATGATCTGCCGCATGTCCTTCTTCTGTGCCTTCAAGATGTTGCGGGCCAGAAGTAGCCCGCCGGCGGTGTTCGTGTGAAACGGGCCCACCTGGGCCTTGCTCAACTGACTGAGTGGAATCTCCTGAGCCGTATCCCCGAACGTGACCACGTTCAGGGAGTCACCGGGGAACTGCGTGCGGATCATGTGAGAGAGCGCCAAGGCCACGCGCTTCGCCGGTGTGAAGCGGTCCTCACCGTAGAGAATCATCGAATGAGAGATGTCCAGCATCAGAACCGTGGCACAGGAGGACCGGTACTCCGTCTGATGCACCATCAGGTCCTGATAGTCGAGGTTGAGCGGGACCCCGAGGCCCTCCCTCTCGATAGCGCTCTTGAGAGTGGCGGGTACGTCGAGATTCATGGTGTCGCCGAACTCGTAGGGTTTGCTGGCTGCGTCCGCTTCGACGCCTGTCGCCAAGTGAGGCGTCTCGTGCGAACCGAAGCTCGACTGACCCACCGCTGAGAGCAGGTTCCGCAGTGCCCGGTATCCTAGGAAGTCCATCCCCTTCTGGGTGAGGTTGAACTGTATCTGCTGCGCGGCCTCCTTGGCCTCGTCGATGTTGCCCTTACCGGTCACGTCCTGTACCTGCCCGGGCATCGTCGGAGTTCCGTTGTCCAGCGTGATGAATCCTTCTTCCACCATGCGCTGAATCAGGTCGTCGAGAAGCTCGGCGATCTGTTGTTGGACGGCCTCGTCTCCTTGGCCTTCGCCTCGAAGCTCATCGATCATTTCCGGCGTCAACTGGCCGGATTTGATCAGAGCCTTCAGCAGGGCGTTCTTAAGCGAGTCTGTCGACTCCGTGTCCTCAAGTCCTGACCACCCCCAGTAGGGATGGTAGCTAGGGCCGCCCGCGAATCCGCCGTCCATCAGGAAATCCGAGAGGAACTCCATGAGGTTTTCGAGGTTCAGGGCGTCGAGCCAGCGGCCTCGATATTTGGCGTAGGTCGTGAAGCGCATAGTCACATCAGGAAAAGACACGGTGCTCTCGCCCCAAGAGTAGTCGGGGCGGGGTCGGCGGGCCAACAAGTCCGCGTTGACTCGAACTACCCAATACCGGTGGGAGGGTAAGGCGGTTCCTACTGGGGCTTACGTGCTGACATCGTGGCCGGTGCGAATGGGCCCACCTACGTTGTCGTCCATGAAGGCCCTGTCCGACCTTGAATCGCTGCGTTCGAAGTTGCTGAAGCACTTCGATCAGCACCGCCGTGAGTTGCCGTGGCGTGAGACTTCGGAACCGTATGGCGTATGGGTTTCCGAGATCATGCTGCAGCAAACGCGTGTAGAGACTGCCGTTCCATATTTCCGGCGCTGGATGGATCGCTTTCCGTCGGTGAAGGAGTTGGCGGATGCCGACGAAGAGGACGTGTTGAAGGCGTGGGAAGGGTTGGGGTACTACTCACGAGCACGGAATCTCCATCGGTCGGCGCGCACGGTACGGGAAGAACTGAATGGTGTGATTCCGACCGACGCAGCGGCCCTGAGGACGCTGCCCGGAATCGGTGAGTACAGTGCCGGGGCGATTGCGAGCATCGCGTTCCGGGAGGCGACTCCAGCCGTGGACGGCAACGCGCGGCGCGTCCTTTCCCGCCTCTTCGATTTGGTCGACCCCAAGCCGGGAATGCTGCGCGTCAAGGCGGCCGCAGTTCTCGAGGTCAGCCGCCCCGGGGACTGGAACCAAGCGGTCATGGAGTTGGGTGCAACGATCTGTCTGCCTCGAAACCCTCGGTGCGCAGAGTGCCCGGTCGTCGCGCACTGCGTTGCCCAGAGTAACGGCACACAGCATTCGAGGCCGGGGACCAAACGGCGAACTCCCGTGCGTGAGGCGACCTTCGCCGTGTTGGTCGCCGCGAGTGGGCTGGATGAGTTCCTACTGGTGCGGCGTCCGCCGGACGGGATGCTCGGGGGTCTGTGGGAGTTTCCGGCCGTTGAGATCGACGATCAGGATGGCCTCCCTGAGGCCTGTAGCGAGGTGGCAGCAGGCCTAGGGATCGTGTCACCGACACGGGTTGGGTGGAGTCCGTTGCCGCCCGTGAGACACATCTTCAGCCACCTGCGGGCCCTCTACCGACCTCTCCTGACGGTCCTTGCGGACCGCGCTACGGCTCCTGGTGATGCCATGCGCTGGGCAGGCCCGGCGGAGCTAGAGTCCCTCCCTCTTCCTGTGGCACAACGGAAGATCCTGGCGTTGGCGCGGGCAGAGTTGGGCGAGTAGCCGACGTGGGTCCGCCGATTCAAGCCCACCTCGATTAGGCGTCGACGCCTCCAAACGGATCGAAGCCCTTGTAGCCCTTCCCGGGTGATGGGTCCTGTTTGGCCCGCGCGTACCCGCCACTCGTCGAGCGACTGATCCGCTTCTCCGCCACCAGCGCCTCGAGGACCAGCTCGCAGGCCCCTACCCGGCATCCGTCCGAACTCTCCTTGGGAGCGAGCCCAACGTGCTCGATCAGACCCAACAAGCCGGGCACTACCTCGAATCCTTGCACGCATGCCTCGGCCGAGCTGTCCGCTCCAACTTGAAGCGCACCGCCCATCTCGAAGTACTCCACGATCTCATCGACGTCGGCACCCCCGGCCCAGCCTTGGAAGACCTGACTGGCCGCAGCACTGATCAACTCACGTGCGATGCGGTCGGAACCGTGTAACTCGCCCTCGTACTCGAGCTCGATCTTTCCGGTGATGGCCGGGAGCGATCCGTAGATATCGCTGAGGCGGGGCACGGCCTTCTCTTCTTTGAGCGTGAGAGCTCGGCGTTCCGCAGAGGAGACTACACTCTCGAGCACGGTTATTGGCATACGCTGGCTCACTCCCGAGCGCTGATCGACCCGCTTGTCCCCACGTCCGAGGAAGGCGATCCGCTCGACGACTTCGGCCAGAAAGTCTGGGACCTCGATATCGACGCAGTCGCGGTTCACCCAAGCTTCCTGCTTCGTGATGTCCATCCCTGTCGACACCTCGGCGGGGTAGTGGGTCTGAATTTCTGCTCCGATTCGGTCCTTCAACGGAGTGATGATTTTCCCGCGAGCCGTGTAGTCCTCCGGGTTGGCCGTGAACACAAGGAAGACATCCAACGGCAATCGGATTGGGTAACCCTTCACCTGAACGTCACCCTCCTGCAGAATGTTGAAGAGCCCCACCTGAATCTTGCCAGCTAGGTCCGGCAGTTCGTTCACCGCGAAGATTCCCCGGTTGGCTCTGGGCAGCAGTCCGTAGTGGATGGTCAGCTCATCAGCCAGGATGTGCCCGCCGCGTGCAGCCTTGATCGGGTCCACGTCGCCGATGATGTCGCCGATAGTCACATCGGGTGTCGCCAGCTTTTCAACGAAACGGTGCTCCCGATCGACCCAGGCGACCGCTGCGTCATCCCCTTCGCTCTTGAGCACCGTGCGGGCATACTTCGAGATCGGGCTGAGCGGATCGTCGTTGATCTCGCTCCCTTCGAGGATGGGTATCTCTGAGTCCAAGAGCTCGACCAATTGTCGAAGAATACGGCTCTTCGCCTGACCCCTCAGTCCCAGGAGAATGAAGTCGTGGCGGGCCAAGACCGCATTGACGATCTGTGGAATCACACTGTCGTCGAATCCGACGATGCCTGGAAAGAGAGTTTCTCCCGACTGGAGCCTCGCGATCAGGTTCCGCCTCAGTTCATCTTTCACACCGAGGGGTTGGTAGCCCGATGCCTTCAACTCTCCGACTGTGCGGGGTCGGTTGGATGTCATACGGGATTCTCTTCCGGGGTGTGGTCTAGAGCGTGAGCGGCTAGCATACACTGGTGCGATTCAACGGATCCCATGACCGATTACAGCCGCCTTTAGAGGACGGTTAGAACCGATAGAAGGAGCAAACATGTCGGAACCAGGCCACCTGACTGGAGAGGTGCGGCCGGCGAAGTATCAGCCCCCCCTTCCGGTGGACGAGATGATCCTGCGGGAACAGCCGGACGAAGAGGCTGTGCCCATGGATGTCATATTCGTCGGCGGAGGCCCAGCGGGACTGGCCGGGGCCATCGAGCTCGCCCGCCTCGTTGCCAAGGACAACGAAGAAGGCGGTGGGATCGGTGATGTAGAGATCGGCGTGCTGGAAAAAGCGGGACAGCTCGGTGAGCACTCGCTATCGGGCGCCGTGGTCAATCCGATCGCGATGCGCGAGCTCTTTCCGGAATTGGACATGAGTGAGTTCCCATTCCGGGGACCGGTAAAGGACGAGGCCGTCTACTTCCTAACCGAGAATAGATCGGTCCGGATACCGACTCCTCCGACCATGAAGAACCACGGCAACCACATGGCTTCCCTCTGCGAGGTCGTGCGCTGGCTCGGAGACAAGGCAGAGGGCCTCGGAGTCAACGTTTTTCCGGGGTTCGCCGTCGGGGGGCTCTTGGTCGAGGGCGAGGGGAGCCAGGTCATCGGCGTGCGTACCACGGCATCGGGCTTGGATCGCGAAGGCCAGCCGGGGGGCGGTGACTACATGCCCCCGATGGACCTGACCGCTCAGGTGACCGTGCTCGCTGAAGGCACCCGAGGGCCGCTTACCCAGGCCTTCCTACAGTGGCAGGGCATCGGCTCTGAGAACCCCCAGATCTACGCATTGGGCGTCAAGGAGCTGTGGGAGACCAAGAAGCCCCTCGATCGGGTGATCCACACGATGGGGTGGCCGCTTCCCGGCGACGCGTTTGGCGGGAGCTTCATGTATCCGCTCGAAGGCGATCTGATCGCGCTTGGGCTAGTTGTGGGTCTCGATTACCACGATGCACGTTTCGATGTGCACGACGTTCTACAGCGCATGAAGCTCCATCCTCTTTTCCGGCCCTACCTGGAGGGTGGGGAGATGGTCGAGTGGGGGGCCAAGACCATTCCAGAGGGCGGCTACTTCTCCGTGCCATCGCAGCGGCATGGCGCAGGCGTATGCGTTGTGGGTGACTCGGCGGGATTTGTGGACGTTCCGTCCCTGAAGGGGATCCACTACGCCATGCACTCGGGCATTCTAGCGGCCAGGACCATCTTCAAGGCTCTCAAGGACGGGGACGTCTCCGAGAAGGGTCTTAGGTCCTACACCGACGCCGTCGACGCCAGTTACATCATGAAGGATCTGCGTAAGACGAGAAACATTCGCTTGGCGTTCAAGAAGGGTTTCGTGGGTGGCTCGATCCGGGCCGGCCTGATGACGGTGTCGAAGGGGGCGCTACTCGGTGGTCGCATGCAGGTGCCGGAAGACGTGGGCGAGGCGCGCGTTCTGGGCGAAAGCGGGCCGTCCGTTGTGCCGGACGGCAAGCTCACGTTCAGTAAGGTGGACGCCGTTTATAAATCCGGGAACCAGACCCGTGACGACCTTCCGAACCACCTGCTCGTGGGTCACGACGTGAGTCCCGAAGCCGCCGAGATGTATGTGCACATGTGTCCTGCGGGGGTCTACGAGCGGGACGGATCAGAGCTCAGAGTGAATGCCCCGAACTGTGTCGATTGCAAGGCGACCGATGTGCTCGGTCCGCGGTGGACGGCGCGCGAGGGAGGGAGTGGTCCCGCCTACCAGCGCATGTAGCTGCTGCTCCCTATTTCGCGGTCGGTTCAACCACTCCCTGGATTCCGGAGAGGGATGATAAGCGCTTCGGCCTTGTCCTCGAGGAAATCCAACAGGAAGAGCAACATAGTCAGATCGGAGTGAAGCTCCCGCAGGTCCGCGACCATGTCAGGATTATTTTCGAGCTCGCCAAGCATGCGCGCGAGCTAGATATCAGCGCCGGCCATCAAGCTACCCTCACTCAAGCGGCCCGTGGCCGAACGTGGTAAGATCGCTTCAGACAACCGCAATCAACCCGATGGAGAGCACGACGCCATGGAGACGGGTGCCGCTGAAGTGAAATCCGGGTCGACGAGACTCAATGAATGGCTTCAAGTGGCCGGGCTGTTCGGCGTGATCGCGTCTCTGATGTTCGTGGGCCTGCAGATGAAGCAACAACAGGAGATCGCTCTCTCAGCGGCTACGTAGGCCCGCACCGAGACCACCATCTAGGCGATCAACGCCTAATTCGCCAATCCGTACTTCATGTCGGCGATGGACAAGATGGAGGCTGGTGACGATGCGGCCCTGACGCCATCTGAACGGAGAGCGCTGTACGCTATGGGCATGGCCGCATTTTTCAACTTCGAGAACGTACACTATCAGTACCTGAGGGGCTTCGTCCCTGAGGAACGTTTGGCGGGCACGTTAGAGATGCTCAAGGGCCTTTTGATACAGCCAGGTGGGGCCGGCGACACATATCGAGCTAACCCCGGTGCACGGCGAACGAGCTTCCGCCAGGTTGTCGATAGCCTACTCACGGAGATCGTAAATGATGCCACGTCGAGGTAAAGGGCACATCAACCGATTGGGTGCGGGAATCCGAGGACTCGTTCTGGCTTTTTTCATCCAGGCATCTCCGGGCGACGCTCAGGATCTGGGGCCTGAGGAGCAACGGGCCCTGTCCGTCACTCACGCCGCACTACAGGCGATCAGCGACGAAGATGTGATCGCTCTCACCGACCTCATGGTTGACGACGCGATCATGTTCGCGCTGCCGGCCGACGGTGGGAGTCCGAACGTCACTACTCGTGATCAGGCACGGGCTCGCCCGATGACCGGAGACTTCGTGGAACGTGGCTTCGATGGCGAGGTGAGCCTCACCGGTGGTCTGGCGAGCGTTTGGCTCCCCTACGACTTCTATCGCGACGGAGAATGGTCTCACTGCGGCGTCGATACCTTCACCCTAGTACGCGTCGACGGCGAGTGGCTTGTCGCCTCGCTCGCCTATACGATCGAGCAGCCTCCGCAGTGCGAGCCCCACCCGGATGGGCCTCCAGGCGGGTGACTCCGGCGACGACATGCCTCGCAGCTGTGTAGTGACTTCTGTCTGTTGTCTCTCCACAGTTCGCCATGTACTTGGCAACACAAAGTACTCGGACGTCATGATGAAACGAGCGTCGATACGGGACGTCTGCCTACAGAGGAGATCGCGATGGGGAACTGGCTAAGACTAGTCCTCGCGACAGTAAAGATGGGCCTAAGTTGGGCAGTTGCGTGGGCGCCGGTCGGCGTACTCATCGGGTGGGTTCTCGGAGGCAACAGCGTGACTCCCGATGAGTTTCCGCTCGACGACTGGCTCATGCTGTTAGCGGCCCTCGGCTTCCTTAGTGGCGCGACGTTCTCCATCGTGCTACGGATCGCAGACGGCCGTCGCAGATTCGATGAGTTGTCACTTCCGCGATTCGGTGCCTGGGGGGCTCTGGGTGGCCTGGTCGTATGCGCCTTAGCGGTCGCTGCGTGGCAGTTGGACGCCGGATTTGGCCCGGTCCTATGGCAGCGCGCGGCCGTACTGGTCGGTTCTTCAACCCTACTCAGTGCGATTTCCGCCTCAGGCTCGCTCGCGCTGGCCAGAAGGTCCGAGGTCCGAGGACTGCTCGACGCTGGCGAGGAAGTAGACCATGCCGGGCTTACCAAGGATGAGGCGCGGGAACTGCTCGGGGGTCCCTGACCGCAGACATCACGAGCTACACGATCTTGCCGCCTTGGTACATCGTCGTCCCGCCGTCGGTCCTGTGCAGCAGCAAGCGAGCATCTTGGCCACCGTGGCAGCGCATCAGGTCGAGCATCATCGGCTCCTCCCCCATCCAAGGGAATGCGTATACGACGTCGAAGTCGCCTAGCGCACGCCCGAGCTCCAGGTATCCGGACCGCCCTCGACCGATGGTTCCGTGGCGACCGTTTCCGTTGGAACGCCTCCACTCCCATCCCATCGGAATGAAGCTCCCGGCCGCGAACTGCGCGTTCGAACGCCATCGCGAGGCGAGCTCCCGCGCCACGTCGACGAGGGACGAGTCGAGTTCGATACCGCAGGCATCGAAGCCGAGCAAGTCCGCTATGATCGTGATGACGCCCGTAGCCGAGCCCCACTCAAGGAAGCTTCGGCCCGGCTTGCGGAGCGACACAAGCGCGGCTAGAACGGCGTCGTAGTCGGCGGCCACGAAGGGGTGCCAGTCGTCTTGGCGGACCTCCGCATCGAAACGGTGCCAAAACTCACGGCCCTCCTCGCACAGCGCATCGATGCGTGAGTCCAGCTCCCGGTCGAGGGAGGGCTTTGCGTTAGTCGTGATCGCCCGGTTCAGTCTCGGGCGGGGTCTCGTCGCCGGCTTCGTCAGCTTCGGGTGCCGACTTGGCTGCCTCTTCCGCACTACGGCGTTCGGCCTTTTCCTGTTTCTTCTTCTGCTTCCTCAGCTCACGCTGTTTCTTCTCGAAGCCGTAATTGGTGCGTCGCGCCATCGTCCCTCCGTCTGCATTCGACTCGCGCCCTCCCGAGTGGAGCCCGCGTGATTTCGGACCGGAGGGTCCCGCCATCTCCCGTCGCGCGGGGGGGGGGCGTGCACCGTCCAGGCCTGCTGAATGTACCTCCATTGCCAGTGAAAAAGGCGAATGGATTGCAATCGCTTGTTGGATAGCCCAGGATCGCCTGCCTCAGTCCTTGGCCGGCGCCCCATCCCTCCACTTGTCGGCGAGTCGAACCCAGCGGACAGCCGTCGGACGTGAATAAGACATTTTCCCCTCCGGATAAATCTCGACCAACTCCACGGCGTCGTACTCTGAGGTCCATGAAATCAGCGGTGCCATGGCATCCGATAGCGAGACATCGCCCCATGACGTTTCATGGAGTTGATGGGAGATGAGGCCCGTCGGAGAAACGGTGAAGACCGACCGAAATTTGAGGGTGCTGATTCCGATTAGGTCGAGGAAATCGTTCCCTTCGTAGCCTTGGATTGTCACTGCGCGTGGGGACTCGGCAACCAGCTGCCACTCCAGCCAGCCGTTCACGCCCGCGTCCCACTCAAGAGCTGTCGCTGCCTGACTCTTCGACATGCTGAACCCGGCCCCTGCGAACTCCATTTCGAATTCCGGCACAAGGCAAGCCAAAGCGTCCTGTCTGCTGCCTCGGTCCACTCACGATGCATGAACCCGAGTCCGGCAACGCCCCAGATAGCGTTGTAGACAAGAGTCCACACAGCTCCTCCAACGACGCTTCGAATCCAGTTCATCGTTATGGGAGATCTATCCAAGGTCGGTCACATCGCAGCCTAACGGATTGCGATTTTTCTGCGCGACCAACATGGGGACTTCCGCCCGACTCGTCGACGATGTTGGTCTCGCCCTAAAGGAAGCGGTCGCTGAGGTCGAGCTCCGTCACTCCGAGATGATCTCGGGGATTCTGAGACTGATGCCTTCGGGCGTACGGACCAACCGGGGGAGCACGCTGGGGATTGAGCGGCCCCTGTAGTACGCCAATACGTCTGCTGCGCTCGAGAAGTCCGTCATTGGCTCCAGCGTCTTGATGGTTGGGAACACCATCGGAAGGGAGCCTTCCCGGGTGCGTTCCAGCGCCGCCGAAGGGGTGATCCAGATCGCGTCGACCATCTCGGCCTCGTGAATAGCCGGCTCCGACTCAGGTGCCACGACCGCGGCGAAGAAGCGGGCGTCGTATCGCTGTGGTTCGGCGACGGGGGTAATCCAGTGGCCTATGTACTCGATGGCAGTGTCGTCGATCTCTGCACCGAGGTCGGAAAGCGTCTCCGCGAAGGTTCGCGAGCTGTCCAGTAGCCGGTTCCGGGCGGTGAGCACGGTTGGCGAAAGGGCGGCGGACCGTACGGGGCCTCCATCCGAGCTGTGACCAATCAAGATGCCAGTCTCCTCGAATGCCTCCCTCACCGACGCCAGATAGTAGGCTACGGCCGGGGGGTCGACACCCTCGAGTCTCATCCGGGTGGCGGCCCTCTCCGCGGAGAGGCTGACCGTCCTCTCGAGAACCTCGGGGTCGGCGTCCTCGGCATCGACACGTCCGCCTGGGAACACATAGGCGCCCGGTACGAATCCGGAACTGTGCACCCGCTTCAGCAGGAGCACTTGGAGGCCCTCGTCGGAGTCCCGCATCAGAACCACGGTTGCCGCAGGGCGAGGGTCGGACGGGCTCACCGGGGGATCGTCGATACGCTTGGCAATCCCCAGTGGTAGGTGGTCTTCGGAAACGATGAAGTCGTCCATGTTCTGGGGCCGGGTCAGCGACCGACAGCCATCCCGTCCTTTCGCGGATCGGAGCCGGCGGCCCAACCTCGATCGAGCTTGATGATCGCTTGGGCGCCTCCGAAGCTGCCCGGCCCCTGGACTCTGATCTCGTGGCCGAGCGCCTCCAACCCGGCCCTGGCTTCAGGTGAGATCGGTTCTTCGATGGCCACAGAGTATCCAGACATGTGGCGGAAGCGCGGGGCGTCGATCGCGTCCTGTAGATCCATTCCGAACACGAGGATGTTGAGCAGTAACTGGGTGTGTCCCTGGGGCTGCATCGAGCCCCCCATGAGTCCGAAGGTCATCCAGGGAGCGCCGTCCTTGGTTACGAAGCCGGGAATCAGAGTGTGGAACGGCCGCTTACCAGGACCGGCCTGGTTTGGATGGCCGTCCTCGAGATTGAATCCTGCGCCCCGGTTCTGAAGGATGAAGCCTGTACCCGGGACCACTACTCCCGACCCGAAGTAGCCGAAGATACTGTTGATGAACGAGATCATGTTCCCGTCGGAGTCCGCCACCGACAGATAGATGGTCTCGGTGTCGGTCACCGCCGAACCAGGCTGGACCCTCTCCACTGCCCGGTGCGGATCGATGAGGCCGCCCCGCCCGGCGAGATAGTCGTCGTCAAGAAGACGATCCACCGACACCTGCATGAAGTCCCGATCCGCCACATATCTCTGCAGATCGGCGAAGGCAAGCTTCTTGGCCTCGATCAGGTGGTGCAGATACGGGGCGGAGTTGTGTCCCATACCCTCAAGGTCCAACGGCTCCAGCATCTTCATCATCTGGAGAGCGGCCACGCCCTGGCCCGCAGGGGGGAGCTCCCAGATACGGTATCCGCGGAAATCGATCGAGATGGGATCGACCCATGCGACCTCATGTTTGCGAAGGTCATCGATCGTGAGGTAACCGCCCAGCTTCGCGACCCGGTCGACGACCGTGCGTCCGAGCTCCCCGCCGTAGAAGGCGCTCGGCCCTTGATCGGCGAGCATACGGAAGCTGCTGGCCAGGTCGGGGTTGCGGAACCACTCGCCGGCCTCGGGTCCGCGCATTCCGTCGTAGAGGAACGTGGCTTTGGCGCCTTCGTCCTCGGCGAGCTTCTCGTCCTGAGTCCGCCACTGAGCGGCAATGATCGGGCTGACCGGGAAGCCTTCTTCGGCGAGTCGAATCGCGGGGGCCAACACCTCGGCCAGGGACATGGTGCCGTAACGTTCCAGGAGGGCGACCCATCCGGAGATGGCTCCCGGCACGGTCACCGCCTCGGCGCCGCTACCCGGCATTCGCTCGTGTCCCTGGGCTCGTAGCGCTTCGGGTGTCAGGAGTGAGCCCGACCTTCCGCTGGCGTCGAGGCCCACCAGCTCCTGGTCTCTGGCCGACCAAAGAATGGCGAACATGTCGCCACCGATGCCCGTCATGTGGGGTTCGGTCAGATTCAGCACAGCCGCGGCAGCCACGGCCGCGTCGACAGCGTTGCCGCCCATCTGCAGAATCTCCAGCCCCGCGGTACTGGCCAGCGGCTGGCTCGTGGCGATCGCCGCCTCCGGGGCGTAGACCGTCGATCGGCCAGCCATGCTCGCGTTCACTTGCGCTTGGGCCGATCCGGTCATGAGGAAGGTCGCTGTGACAGCCCAGCCGAGGGTGTGTATGGCGCGGGCCATGTGAGTTTCTCCTTGATCATGATGTTGGTATCGGTACCCGTGGTCTCGGTTCGGTGACTCAACGGATAGGTCAGCTGGGTAGGCCCTGTTCGAGGATTTCTACTCTCCCACTAAAGAGGTCCTTCAGGCGCTCCGCATCTTCTCGGGTTCCGACCGGTCCCCCCCAGTGCACCGGGATCACGAGTTCGGCCTTGCACGCCTCGGCGGCGCGGGCCGCATCTTCGGGGCCCATGGTGTAGCTGCCTTCACACGGGAGAAAGGCCACGTCACACCTGATCTGGTTCATCCCGTCGAGATAGTCGGTGTCTCCAGCGTGATAGTACGTCGTTCCATCTATGGTGAAGACGTATCCAAGCCAGGCGCTTGCCAACGGGTGGAATTTCTTGCCACGGTTGTACGCTGGCACCGCCAAAATCTCGATTCCGTCGAGGTGAACCATGTCGCCTGGGCGCATCAGGTGATCCACGTCGGCGAGCTGCTTCCTCATCGAGGCAGGTGCGATGACGATGGTGTCGGCCCCTCGCACACGGGCGATGTCGTCCTCCGAGAAGTTGTCGTAATGGGGGTGTGTGACGAGGATGTAGTCCGCGCTGCTGTCCTCGGAGATCCCCCAGGGGTCTACGTGCATCTCGACCCCGCCCCGGCGAACCCGTACCGATGATTGCCTGAACCAGGTAATCCCTTCGAGCATTTCTGGACCCGGATAAAGAGCGTGAATTGATGGGGTGGAGAAGCTAAGCGCTGTAGTTGTGCCAAAAAAGGCCGACATTATGACAGTGATGCTGCAACTCCGGCATGATTTCACGCCTTGGGGCTGGCAGGATTCATGCAAGGGCGGTCAATTCTGGAGTTAGTTCGGCTGCGCGGCCTCTCTAGGTTGCTCCGGAGACGCTTCAGGTTGAATTCACATACGAGCCATTACACGACCTCGGTCGGACTCTGAGTCCGAGGACGTTTGAGTGAGGAATCATGGGTGAGCGATATACACTTCCGGTACTGCCGCTGCGCGATACGGTGGTCTATCCGGGAGTAGCGGTCCCGATCTCCGCCGGCCGGGCCGGCACGGTGGAAGCAGTACAAGAAGCGCTCGACGGCGACCGCCGCCTGTTTGCGGTGGCCCAGCGCGAGAACGTGGACGTCGCTGCCCCGGACGTGCTCTATACGGTCGGGACGGTAGTGCGGATCATCCAGACCCACCGTGTCAGAGGTGGGGTGCAGCTCCTCGTCCAAGGCGAGGGCCGGGCGCAGGCCATTTCGTATCAGCCCGACGGTGAGGAGATGCTGCGCGCGGTGCTCCTGGAGATGGACCGACAGGAGGCCACTGACGCGGAGGACCCGGCGTTCATGGCCCTCGATCAAGAGCTCCGTGAGCGAGCGGCTGAGTTGGGGACCCGCCGCGGTGTGCCGGCAGAAGCCCTCAACCAGCTGATCGAAGGGGTCGACGAACCCGGTGCCTTCGCGGACTTGGTGGCCTTCTATCTAGAGCTTCCAACGGAGGACAAGCAGGGTCTTCTCGAGATGCTGGACGACGAGGAGCGCATGCGTGCCGCGTTGGTGGCCGTGGAGCGGGAGTTGGCCCGCCTGGATGCCCAGGAGGAGATCCAAGCTCGGGTCCAAGAAGAGTTGGGTGAGCGGCAGCGCGAAATGCTCTTGAGAGAGCAGCTCAAGCAGATCCAACGTGAGCTCGGCGACGAGGACGAGAGAGACGACGTCGAGGAGCTCCGCGAGCGCGTCGAGGCCCTGAAGCTGAATGAAGAGCAGCTCGCCGAGGTGGAACGCGAGCTACGTAGGCTGGAGCGTACCAGCCCCCAGTCGGCGGAATATCAGGTCATCAGGACGTTCTTGGAGTGGGTTACCGAACTGCCGTGGAATATCCGATCTGAGGACAAGATCGACCTGGCCTTGTCTCAGGAGATCCTCGACGACGACCACTACGGTCTCGAGGAGGTTAAAGACCGCGTCCTGGAATTCCTGGCTGTCCGAAAGCTTCAGCTCGACCGTTTCGAGGAGGACGCGGCTGAGGAGGCGAAGGCACAGGCAGAGAGCGTCGCTCAGGTGGAGGCTGACAAGGGTGGCAGCGACGACGAGGGCGACGGCGTGGCGGATGAGGGAGCCAATGATGCGGGCGATGACGGAGCTAGCGGAGAGAGCTCCGGCGAGACGAACGGGGCAGCCCCCTCGGGAGATGAGGGAGACCCATCGGGGGAAGAGTCCAGGGAAGAGTCGGCTGACACGGGACCCGTAGGCGGCCGTGGTCCGATCCTGTTGTTCGTGGGCCCCCCGGGCGTCGGTAAGACGAGTATCGCGCAGTCCATCGCGCGTTCGTTGGGACGTGAGTATGTGCGCATTTCACTCGGAGGAGCCCGAGACGAAGCCGACATCCGGGGCCACAGGCGCACCTATGTAGGTGCTATGCCCGGGCGGATCATTCAAGGCATGCGACAGGCCAAGTCGAAGAACCCGGTCTTCCTGCTGGACGAGGTCGACAAGCTGGGGGTCTCCTTCCAGGGAGATCCGAGTTCGGCGTTGCTCGAGGTATTGGATCCCGCTCAGAACTCGAGCTTCACCGATCACTATCTGGGGATTCCGTTCGACCTCTCCGAGGTGCTTTTCGTCGCGACGGCGAACTATGCGGACCGGATTCCGGCGCCACTTTACGATCGCATGGAAAAGGTGGACTTCTCCGGTTACACGGAGGAGGAGAAGCTCGAGATCGCGAAGCGGTATCTGCTGCCCCGCCAAGAAACTGAGAACGGCCTGAGAGACGGCGAGCTTGTCCTCGACGACGAAGCGGTCCTAGCGGTCATTCAGGAATACACTAGAGAGGCCGGTGTGCGGCAGCTCGAGCGGGAGTTGGGCAAGCTCGGTCGAAAGGTGGCCCGCAAGATCGCTGCTGGGGAAGTAGACAGCCTCGAGGTGACCCGGGAAGTGATCCGCGAACTGATCGGTCGACCGCGGGTGCATCCCGAACAGATGGCCGCTGACGACACTGTCGGTGTGGCTACCGGTATGTTCTACACGCCCATGGGTGGCGACATCATGTTCGTGGAAGCCAGTGTGATGCCCGGGGAGGGAGGACTGGTGCTCACCGGACAGCTCGGGGACGTCATGAAGGAGTCCGGGCGTGCCGCTTGGAGCTTTGCTAGGAGTAACTCCGATCATCTCGGCATCCCCGAAGACAGGTTGAAGGGTCGAGAGGTGCACATCCATGTGCCCGCGGGCGCTGTTCCGAAGGATGGACCGTCAGCGGGGATCACGATGGCGTGCGCGCTTGTATCCGCGCTTTCTGGGCGGAAGGTTCGAAGCGACCTGGCCATGACTGGTGAGCTGACGCTGACCGGGCGCGTGCTTCCGATCGGTGGCGTAAAGGAGAAGCTGCTGGGCGCTATCCGAGCGGGAATCAGCGAGATCATTCTGCCATTTGACAACGAGGCCGATCTAGAGGATCTCCGACCGGACGTCAGGGACAAGTTGACGATCCATCATGTGGAGGACCTAGATCAAGTGATCGCTATCGCGCTCACGGACGGTGATGCCCCGCCGGCGAAGAAGGTCACGAAGAAAGCCTCAAAGGCGAAGCGACAGCCCAAGGCGAAGGCTGCGACCTAGAAGGCTGCGACCTAGGAAGGTCCGCCACTCAGGACCTTGATGGTCCCTGGAGCCCCTGCTGTGACACGGCCTATGACCGTCGCAGCGGGGGCTTCTTTTTTTAGGTCGTCCAGAAGATCTGGAACACGATCCTGCGGTATCGAAATGAGCATCCCGCCGGACGTCTGTGCGTCGGCAAGGGTGAGCCGCGTGGCTTCGTCGCAATCGCCGAAGTCGATACGGTCCGCAAGGTCCTCGAGGTTACGCCGGGTACTGCCGGGTATGTGCCCGCCGGCGATGAGTCTCTGCACTCCGGGCAGCACGGGAATGGATGCGGCGTCCAGCTCCGCGGCGACGCCCGACTGAGTCAGCATGTTGGCGAGGTGTCCGAGGAGGCCGTAGCCAGACACGTCTGTTGCGGCCACGACTCGGGCCCTGACCATAGCCTCGGCTGCGTACCTATTGAGCGTGGTCATGCCGGCAACTGCCGTATTCACCTCTTTAGGTGTGGCGGCCTCGGCCTTGATGGCGGTAGCGACGATGCCGGTCCCTAGGGCCTTGGTGAGCACCAAGGCGTCCCCCGATCGGGCCTCGGCGTTGGTCACAGCAGCGTTCTCGGCGACCTCACCGACCACGACCATGCCGTACTTGGGCTCCGGGTCGTGGACCGAATGGCCTCCCATGATGGGGACACCGGCCTTGCGGGCAACGTCTGAACCTCCCCGAATGATCTGGTCTACAAGGCCTTCTGACAGGAGGTCACGCGGGAACGCCAAGAGATTCAGCGCGAACAAGGGTCGCGCGCCCATAGCGTAGATATCCGAAAGGGCGTTCGCGGCCGCGATCCTTCCGAAATCGTACGGATCGTCGACCAGCGGCGTGAAAAAATCCAGGGTAACAACAAGGGCTCGACCGTCGCCGAGAGAATACACGGCGGCGTCGTCGCCGGTGGAGGCGTCCACCAGCGCTTCGTTGCTCTCTATTGGGACCAGGTGACGCAGAACCTGCGCCAGCTCGGACATGCCGAGCTTGCTGGCTCAGCCGGCGCCGTGCGCCAGCGTGGTCAGTCTGATCCTAGGCCGTTCATCCCGGAGTTTGTCGGACATCTGTCTCACGTCGTGATCAGCGCCGCGGCGGAATCGGTTCGGGCCATACGATCCGCGGCTCGCATACGGCCAATGTAGGCGGGGGCGCATAGACGGGAAACTCGATAGATTTGGGAATGAGCGCTGAAACCCGACCCGCACGAGGTCTCTTGGCCGAGGCCGTACAAAAGTCCGAGCGTGATCTCGAGCTCGGCCGGGCTGTGTTGTTCATCGCGCAGGAGGAATATCCGCAACTTCCGGTAGAGCGGTACATGATGCGGTTCGACGCGCTCGCTGAGGCCGCGAAGGACCGGCTCGACAATGAGACGGCCGCTCCTGTGGTGCTCCGGGAGCTTATCCATACGCTCTACGAGAGGGAGGGATTTCGGGGCAATACGGAGTCCTACCACGACCCGCGAAACTCGCTTTTGAACGATGTTTTGGATCGCCGACTCGGCATTCCGATGACGCTTGGTATCGTGATGCTGGAGGTGGGGTGGCGGCTGGATCTTCCACTGGAGGGCGTGAATTTCCCGGGCCGCTTCTTGGTGAGATACAAGGGGGCCACCGAGCACCTTCTCGTAGACCCCTTCGACGGTGGGCGAATTCGCTTCGAGGACGAAGCCCAGGAACTCCTAGATAAGGTGTACGGAGGCATGGTGCGCATGCAGGACCAGTTTCTGCGCTCGGCCACCAAGCGGGACATGATCCACCGCCTCTTGGTCGACCTCAAGGGTCTCTACGTCAACGTGCACGACGACGAGCGGGCGCTGAGCACCATCGAGCGTCTCTTGCTCCTCAGGTCGGACTCTTCCGGTGAGCGCCGCGACCGGGGTATGCTTCTGGTCAAGCTGGGTCGTGCTAGCGAGGCAATGGAGCAGTTGCAGGAATACCTCGACTACACTCCTCAGGCCGCTGACGCACCGCGCGTCCGGTCTCTCTTGGAGCGCCTGGAACGAGACGGCAACGCGACGGAGCTTGGTGGTGATGGCGAGCTGGGCGGTCCGCGGAAGTGAGCCAAGTGACCGGACCTCGTATCGACCATGAATCGGTGGGGGCCATCTTCGGCCGCATAAGGGGAGTCGATGTCGCGCGGCACTACGGCGATCCTGCTGCTGCATATGCGGCGGCTGTAGATAGTGTGGCCGTCCGTGATCGCAGTCACCGTACCCGCCTTCTTGTAACCGGGCGTGCGCCTGTGAGCACGCTGAGCGGCGTGCTAACCGGCCGAATGCCGGTCGCTCCGGCGGGTGCTGAGGTAGACCCCGCAGGTCCACGAGAAACGGGGCATGCGGAGTATTCGGCGGTGCTCAGCGCCAAGGGCCGAGTCATTGCCGACTTGCGAGCCATGTGGGGCCCGGACGCCGCAGAGGAGAGCCTCTGGCTGGACGTGCCCGCCCCCGCGGCACAAGCTCTGTTGGAGCACCTAAAGCGATATGTGCCACCGCGATTGGCAGCGGTTGAAGATGTAACCGCCGACTCGGGACTTCTCACGGTGATGGGTCCGGAAGCCTCAGCGGTTCTTGCGGAGATGTTGTTCGACGATGAGGCCGTTGCCGAGGCTCTCGTCGATTTGAAAGAGGGCGAGTACATCGTGGGTGGGAGAGGCGGTGAGCGGCTCGTTCGGACCGGGGAGGTCGATACTCCGGCATGGGATGTGTTCAACTCCGGAGAGGGGGCTCGGCGCTTGTGGGAGGGAATGCTGGAGCGGGGCGTCGCGGCGGTTGGGGCCGGGGTCTGGGACACCCTCAGGGTAGAGGCGGGACGACCTGCATTCGGCCAAGACATGGACGAGTCGAGACTGCTTCCGGAGGTCGGCATCGTCGACCGTGCCGTGGACCACAACAAGGGATGCTACACGGGTCAGGAGGTGGTCGTCCGGATCCGTGATCGCGGCCACGTGAATCGGGAACTTCGAGGGCTATGCCTCGGAGACGGACCGGCGCCCGCTGTCGAGGCTGAACTGTTCTACGAAGGGGATGTGGCCGGAGTGGTGACCAGTGCCGTGGAGTCACCCCGAAGTGGACCGATTGCGCTTGCATATGTGCGGAGAGAGGTGCCCGAGAGAGGGCATGTCGCGGTGGGTCGATCCGACGGCCCGGAGGCCACGGTACACCACCTGACATCGGGCTGGGCCGGATCGTAGTTCAACCGCCGGACCAGCCCGCGGTTATCCCTCCTTCACACGCTCCACCAGCGCCTTGACCCGAGATTCGATGTCGTCCCGGATCGCGTTGAACTGCTCCGGCCCCATGTCCCTAGGGTCGGCGAGATCCCAGTCGTCCCGCTCCGTTGCCGCCAGGAAGGGGCAGTCATCTCCGCAACCCATCGTGACCACGAAGCCGTAGGGGCCCGCTGGAACGTCATCCACTGACTTGGAGTGGTGGGTGGACAGGTCGTAGCCGACCTCGCCCATCGCCCGTACGGCGCGCGGGCTCACCCTACCCGAGGGCCGTGAACCCGCAGAATGCGGTTGAATGACTCCGCTCCCGTGCATCCTGCCGAACGCCTCGGCCATCTGGCTGCGGTTCGAGTTTTCGGTACAGACGAATAAGACACTTGTCACGCATCGGTCTCCTTGGCGTAGATATTCCCCGGGAAAATGGGGATCGCGGTTGGCAACTTGATTGACAACTCGGTGGAGAATTGGTGTATGACCCGCTGCCGCGTGAGTCGGGGATACCCGCTGGAGCCCGGTACGAGCCCGGCGAGAGCCCGATGAGTGCCAAGAGTGGCCATGGTTTTTGCGTTTGGTGGGTAGATCCCGCATGCCGGCGCCGCTATTGTGTGTTGCTCTGGATTCGTCGTTCAAATGATTTCCGTATATAAGGAGTTGTCCATGTTGCGCCGTGTGGCTTTTAGGAGGGGACTTCTGGCCGCGGGTGTTACCGCCCTGGCCCTTGTGGCCGGCGGGTCGCTATCCGCACAGGAGCCGGCTGCCATGAAGATGGCTGTCTTCAATGCCGACCGTATCATGGCCGAGTCCCAAGCTGGCCAGCAGGCTCTCGCGCTGTTCAATCAGCTGCGGGACCAGCGTGTGGCTGAGTTGCAGACTCAGCAGCAAGAGATTGACGCTTTGCGTCAGCAGGGCCTAGCGTCCGATCCCAACAGCGTTGAGGCTGCGACACTCGCACGTCAGCTCGAGGACCGTATGGTCCAGATGGATCGCCTGCAGCAGGATGTGCAGACCGAGCTTGGCCAGCGACAGAATGAACTGACCGGTGCGATCACCCAACAGGTCGGGCTGATCATCGAGGAGGTCGGCCTGGAGGGTGGCTATACCCTCATCTTCAATTCGATCCAGAGCGGGCTCGTGTTCGTGGACCCCACGATGGATATCTCGGATCTGATTATCGAGCGACTCGATGCGGCCAACCCGGCCGATCTCTAGGTCCCTTTGGTTCGACTGAAAACGAGGGGGTTCGCTGTGGCAGTGAGCCCCCTCGTTCTAGTTGACCCCCTTTGGTCAGGGGTCGCCTAAGGGTCCCGGTCAGCCGCCGCCGCGACCCCGTCTATTCCTCATTCCACGTTGCCCCTGAGACCCTCGTCTCCGCATCGAAGTGATCTGATCCTTCTGTTCGTCGGTCAGAATCGTCTCGGTCTTGTTCCTGATGTCAAGCTGCTGTTGCTGCACGGCCTCACGACGTTCCGTCATGAAGTCCAGAAACTGTCCTTGTGTGACTTCCCCGTCGCGAAGCTGATCACGCATGCCTCTCATCTGGAGGCGTGCGGCATCCTGCACGGCCCTCGACGCTTCGGTGCTCCTCTTGAGGTCGGCCACCTGATCGTCCGTAAGGCTCAACTCCTCGCGGAGCCAGAGAACCCGATCGGCGGAGTCCATCTGCATCTGCCGTCCTCCCCGACTCTGCATCGCTTGCTGCCCCTGCGTGCTCTGTTGTCCCCGCATCCCTCGTTGTCCCCGCATACCCCTAGGGCCGCTCTGACCCTGAAGGGGCATCGCTAACAACAGCATGGCGATTGTCGCTGCACTAGGAAGTCCCCTCATCGTAATATCCTCCACCCGGGTTTGTTGGCTTGGAACGAAGCCTCGTGTCGGCTTCTGCTCCCTTAGACGGCCGACGATGCGTCGTCGTTAAGTGGGGGGGGCTTACAGGGTACGCGAGCTAGTCCAGGGTTTCGGAAGTAGGTAGCTCGCGGCGGGCGACTTCGGGCTCGAGAAGAGCCTTGTAGAAATCTCGTTCCTCTTCGAGTCGCTCAAGGCGTCCACTCAGGTCCGCCATGGTGTCACGCACCCGAAGGAGCTCATCGGTCCCCGACGGGAGCGAATCATCCCGACGGGGGCGCGCCATACGACGCTCCGCGACCTTGCAGACGGTTGTAACGATGATGACGACGAGCACGAATTCGAAGACGCCCAATTTCCAATCCTTGTTGTCAGGTGGTCCGAGTTGAAGGTGGCGGGCGAAGACGGGTGACGCCACCGTCCGGGCCAGCCGCGTGTCATCGGCGTATTCGAGGACTTGGATGGGTACATTGGAGTAGTGCATAAGGTTCGACATGACGTTCAGACAGGGAGCATGCTGTGAGGCGATTGATAGTGGGACTGGCCGTCGGCGCGATCCTCTCCGCGCCGAATGAGTGTCGGGCGCAGATCGTCGGAGGGGTCTTCGGGGCTTACGCCCAAGACGCCTTCGATGGTGCGCCGGGGGTGGGCGCCCAACTTGGCATCGACGTGCCGATTCTCCCGATCGATGTCTATGGGTCCGGTACATGGTTTCTTCCAGATTGTGAGGGCTGCGAGATGAAGGGCTGGTCGGTGGGCGTGACCCTGAGGCCTTTTCTGTTTCCGATCGCTCGGCCTTACATCGTAGGCGGATTGACGGCCCGCGATTTTGAGGATTCCGTGGCCGGTTTGACGCTGGACGAAAGCGGTGCCTTCGCCGGTGTCGGCTTGGATGTGGCGCTCGCGGGATTTAGGCTCTTCGCCGAGGCGCGTTATGAGTTCCTGGACGGGCCCCTCGAACAAGCGGTTGCAAGGGCCGGCCTTCTCTTTTTCTAGCGTCTGGGGGCACTGGTGGCGCGTGACGAGGACTACCTGACCGGTTCAGTCTGACGTCGAGACGGCCTCGACGATCTTGGGTCCGTGCAACTTTCCGTTCTCGATGAAGATCTTGTTGGCGTTGTACCCGGCGGCGAGCACGCCCGCCACGTAGACCCCCTCAACGTCGGTTTCCATCGTCTCGGGGTCGTGCGTTGGAATGCCCGTTTCGGCGTCGATCGAGACGCCTAGGGCCGCGAGGAAGCCTCGGTTCGGGCGCCAGCCTGTCATTGCGAGAACCCAGTCGTTGGGAATTGTCACCGTCTCGTCGGAGCCCTCCTTACGGAGCACGACCGACGCCGGGCGCACCTCTGAAAGTCGGTGTCCCCAGTACACGTCTATCTCGCCGTTCGCCAAGCGGTTCTGGATATCGGGCACCACCCACGGCTTGACACCGCGATCGATCTTGTCTTGGAAGTGGACCATGGTCACTCGTGCGCCCGCCCGGTATGTCTCCAGCGCCGACTCTACAGAGGAGTTCCCGGCGCCGACAACGAGCACGTCTTGGTCGTAGAAGGGGTATGGCTCCTGGTAATAGTGTTTGACCTTGGGTAGGTCTTCACCGGGCACATTGAGATAATTCGGCTCGTGAAACCCGCCGGTCGCGACGACCACGGCTCGGGTCTTGATCGACTCCTCGACGCCGATGCGAGTGCGGGTGTTCACCGTAAAGTCGGCCTGTGACCCTTCGATTGACGTGACCTTCTGGTACTGGTGCACGTCCAAATCGAAGTGCTGTACAACGCGGCGATAGTAGACCAACGCCTCGCGACGGGTGGGCTTCATCTCGGCGATCGTGAAGGGCACCCCCGCGATTTCGAGCTTCTCAGCGGTGCTGAAGAACGTCATGTAGTAGGGGTAGTCCACCAAGGAACTGGTGATGGAGCCCTTGTCGAACAGGATGACATCGAGACCACCTTGGGTCGCGGCGGCGCCGACGGCGATGCCACAGGGGCCAGCGCCTACTACAACCAGATCTTTGTGCTCGCTCATGTAGTCTCGTGCAGGTGTCAATGGAGGGTCCAAGCTACCTAGGGCAACCTCTGTTCCCAAGGGCGCCAAGCGAGCATTTTCACTTGTTGTGTTGCGGCGAGTCGCCCCGACGCACCTGTATCCCATTGGTCTGGTCCGCTCTCAAACACCGGTCCCCGTTGTATGAGCACACCTGAAAGTGAGGGTCGCAAAGCCCTGAACAGACTGCGCCGCGCTGTCGAAAAGAGTCAACGGGAACTCGAGGCGCTTCGGGGAGCACTCTGTCACGCCGAGGGGGACGACTTCCCTGAGACCGACTACGAGGAGACCATGAAGAATTTGACCGAGATCGAACTGTTTCTCGATCGCGAAGCAGAGCGTCTTCAGGAAAAGATCCTCTCGTTCGGTGGACTTGAGCCTGGGCGGATTCGCAGAGGCTCGTCAACGTGAAGCGTCGGGCGTTTATTCGGGCTAGCGGGGCGATCGGGGCGGCCGGAGCCCTTAGCGGCGCCAGTCCTTTGAGTGCTGTCCACGTGATTAGCGGACAGAAGGCGGGGGCCGCTCCCGATCTCGTCTTGCGTCGAGCGACGGTCTTCGACGGATCGGGTTCGCCTGGATTCGAGGCCGATGTAGCGGTGACGGGTGATCGCATATCAGCCGTTGGCCGTATTGGCGAGGCCGGCGCCGAGGAGATCGATCTCGCTGGCATGGCGCTGGTCCCCGGCTTCATCGACATCCACTCGCACGCCGATCTCTCGCTGCTCGTTAATCCCGAGGCGGAGAGCAGAGTCAGACAGGGCATCACGCTCGAAGTTGTCGGCGCAGACGGCAGTTCGATCGGGCCATGGTCAGAGGGCGGCTTCCAGGCCACGAAGGAGCGATACCGCGACAGTTTCGGCGTCGATATCGACTTCCGTGACGTGGGCGGATTCATGGATCACCTAGACCGGGCGCCCGCAACGGTCAATCTGGCGACCATGGTTGGCCACGGGACGGTTCGGGGGCTGGTAGTCGGCTCGGACGACCGCCCGGCGACGGAAGCCGAGGTGGCTCGCATGAAGGGATTGGTCACCGCGGCGCTGGAGCAGGGGGCCGTGGGTTTGTCCTCCGGTCTCGAGTATACGCCCGGTTCCTTTGCCGATACTGCGGAACTGGTCGAGTTGGCTGGCGCCCTCGAGGGGACCGGCTATCCCTATGCGTCACACATGCGCAACGAGGATGACCGGTTGCTTGCGGCTATCGAAGAGACGATCCACGTGGGGCGCATGGCAGGCGTGCCGGTCCAGGTCTCCCACCTCAAGGCTCAGGGTCAGCGGAACTACTGGAAGGCCTGTGCTGCCCTGCGGGCCATCGAAGAGGCGCGCACGGGAGGCGTCGACGTGCACTTCGACCGGTATCCCTATGTCGCGTACAGCACGGGGCTCTCGAGTCTCTTCCCCACGTGGGCTCGAGCTGGAGGAACCGCAGCGTTTGTGGCTCGCCTTCAAGATCCGAACGAACTACCGACGATAGAGGCTTTCTCCCGCGCGAAGGTCGCGCTATTGGGGTCCTGGGATGCTGTCCAGATTACTTCGACCCGCACAGAAGCGAACGGCTACGCGCGAGGACGCCGCCTGGGCGAGCTTGCTCAGGAACGGTCCGAAGAGCCGTTCGCCATGGCCGTTCGCCTCATCACGGAAGAGAACAACAGCGTGGGCATGGTCGGATTTGGTATGTCTGAGGAGAACACTGCTAAGATCTTGGCCCATCCTCTTGGGATGGTATGCTCGGACGGGGGCAACTATGCACCGTACGGGCCCCTGTCGACCAGCTCTCCCCATCCTCGGGTATACGGCTCGTTTCCCAGGCTGATGGGACGCTATGTGCGGGACGTCGGCGCCCTGCCGCTCGAACTCGCCGTGAAGAAGGTGACCTCGATGCCGGCTGCCAAACTCGGCCTGGAAGGACGGGGTGTGATCCAGGTGGGGGCCTACGCCGATCTAGTGGCCTTCGACCCGACGACCGTTGCCGACGGGGCGACCTTCGATGCGCCCCACCAGTACCCTGTCGGAATCCCACTGGTGATCGTGAACGGGCAGGTCACCTTGAGGGATGGTGAGCAGACGGGCGCGAGAGCGGGAAGGTCCGTCCGAGGCAACGGGCCGGCCCGATAATCCGTGCTTGAGATCGACTAGCGTGGATACGGTCTTCCAAATCCTGTCAGACGAGCTGAAAGCGGCCTTTCGGGGCGGCGTCGACGAGCCCTGGTCAGACGAGCGATTCGGTGATCTGGCGGCTCGGGTCTTCGAGTATCAGCTCGATACCAATCAGGTCTACGCGAATTATTGCAGGAAGAGAGGCTCCATGGCGGCAGCCTACTCCGACTGGGAGTCCATACCTCCGGTACCGACATCTGGGTTCAAGGTCGTCCCATTGGTTTCCGGCGACGCAGCGAGTGTGGAGCGAGTGTTTAGAACCAGTGGCACCACAAGTGGCGGAGTGAGTCGAGGAGAGCACCACGTGCCCGACCTAGACCTGTACCGTGCGTCGCTCGTACCAAACCTCGAAAAGCACCTATACGGAGGGGACCCTCTCAGGCTCCTCGCGTTGGTGCCCTCTCCTGAAGAGGCACCGGAGTCTTCGCTGAGTTTCATGCTCGGCGAGGCGCTCGATATGCTTTCCGATGGTGACGGGGAGTTCTTCGTGGGTGCCAACCTTGGATTGGACGTCGGGGGACTGCGGGTCGCTATCGAGACCGCTTGCACCGAGGATCAGCCGGTGCTGCTGGCCGGGACGGCATTCGCCCTCGTGCACTGGCTCGACGCGACGGCCGAAACGGGGCTTAGCTTCGAGTTGCCGACCGGCTCGCGCATTCTCGAGACGGGTGGATTTAAAGGGCGTTCTCGGGTTCTGTCCCGACCGGAGTTCTACGAGGCCCTCTCGACTGCGCTTGGTGTTCCCGCGAGCCGAATCGTGAACGAATACGGGATGACTGAGTTGCTGTCTCAATTCTATGAGCCGGTGCTGTCGGATCCTCCGGATCCAGAGGATCCCGCGGTGGGCGCGCTGGACCAGCGCGCCCACTTCGCGCCGCCTTGGATGCGGACCAGGGTCCTCGACCCTGTCTCGCTGGCGCCCCTCCCCGTGGGAGAGGAGGGACTTCTGTGTCACTACGACCTAGCCAACCTCGGCTCGGTGATGGGTGTTTTGACCGAGGATCTGGGGACCCTCGATGCGAAGGGCGGACTTCGCGTGTTCGGACGCGTGGACGGTGCCGAGCCCCGCGGGTGCTCGTTGGCGATGGACGACCTCCTCTCAGGTGTCGTGTAGACATGGAGAGAACGCCCTTTGATGCAGCGTGCTTTCCCGGTGGATTCGAGCCTGAAGCACAGTGGGAGGACCTCGAGGCCGAGCCGGGCGTTGCCGTGCGTTATCCCGTCCTCGACGACCGGGCTTGGACCGAATTGATCGAGAACCTCCGAGTTTCGGGGGAGGCGCTGAAAGAGCGTCCGGTCCGTGAGTTGGTCGATAGCATCGGGCGAGCCGCCGAGCGTTTGCTGGATCCTGAGGACTCGCTACGGGGGGAGGCGCTGAACTGGCTCGTGCCCACGGCGGGCCTGTCCGCCGAGATGGCGGACCTCGTTCTGACCGGCATGGCCAAAGATTGGACGTCCGACCGTCTGACCGAATTGCTAGAGCGGGAGTTTCGGGTCCCGGAGGTTTTGGACGAGTTTCGAGTGCTCGACTCTGGGCGGAAGCTACACGCTGTTGGCTCGGACCTCAGCTTTCACGTCGGGGCAGGAACGGTTCCGGGCGTGAGCGTCTCATCGATGATCCGTTCGCTCCTGGTCAAGTCAGCGGTGCTCCTCAAGCCGGGAAGGGGCGACGTCGTGCTACCCGTAGTGTTCGCGCGAGCACTGGCCCAGGTAGATGCAGGGCTGGGGCGCGCCGTAGCCGTAGTGTATTGGCCGGGCGGACGAAGCCCGGCGGAGGCGCTGGCGCTGCGGGAGTCCAGTGTCGTGGTGGCCTATGGCGGTGGAGAATCCGTCGCCGCGCTGAGGGATCGCACCCCCGTTACGTCCCGCTTCCTGGCTTACCACCATCGAGTGAGCGTCGGATTGATCGGGCGGGACGCCCTGAGTGGGGCCAATGCGCGGCAGACGGCTTCCGCTGCGGCTCTCGCGGTGTCCACCTTCGATCAGCGTGGATGCGTCTCACCTCACGTGCTCTATGTGGAGGCCGGCGGATCTACGACGGCCAAGGAATGGGCTGGTGTACTTGCCGAGGCGATGGGGGAGCTGGAGAACGCGATCCCGGGGGGCCGTCTAACCCCTGAAGAAGCGTCACTACTGCATCAATCGCGAGGGGCGGCCGAGATGCAGGAGGCTTCGGGAGACGAGGTGGCGGTGCACATCGGCGACCGGGGATCGTGGACAGTCATCTATCAAGAGAGCTCTGCGTTCACTCTCTCGTGCCAGAACCGAGTGATCTACGTGAAGCCCGTGCCGGACCTGGACGATGTGCCCCAACTACTTGCCGACGTTGGCCCTCACCTACAGACAGTGGCGTTGTCCGGGGCGACGGATCGGCGACAATATTTGGCCACAGTCCTTGGAAGGACCGGTGTTACGAGGGTCACTTCCTTCGAGGGTGCGCCGTGGCCCCCGCCATGGTGGCATCACGACGGTGCGTCGGTCTTCGCAGGACTCGTCAGTTGGGTCGATCTAGAAGACGAGTAAAGGGGATAGAGGCCCTTACTCCTCAGGCTGTTCTTCCGCGCGCCAGAAGACCATTTGCCGCTTGCCTTCTGATGTCTCCTCCACACGCACGGTCATGGTGTCCTTGGGATTCAGTCTCAAGGCGTCCCGTAGAGTCTGGGGGATTGTGACCCGTCCCCCAACACCGATAGTCACGTCCGCGTAAAAGAGCGTACGATAGATGGCCATCCGGCCTCCTCTTGGTTAGTAAATAACAGGCGAAATCTATAGACTTTAGGGGTGGCGGCAACCGCCGCTTCTGAATCCACGGTGGGCTTTGAAGATGGAGCTGTGCGTGCCCGTATGGGGAGAGGACGCCGCCACAACACCAGCAAAGGGAGGAACAGCTGATCGCCTCGAACGGAACCGCTTCTGCCGTAGTCCTGTCGGATGTCACAAAGCGCTTCGGCCATCACACCGCCGTCTCGGGACTTTCTCTCGAGATTCCGCGCGGAACCATCTACGGTCTTATCGGACCCAACGGATCCGGGAAGACGACTACGATCCGCATGATGATGGGGATTCTTCTCCCTGACGAAGGCTCCGTAACCCTGCTCGGGGGCGCGTCGGACGGGCCCATGCGCCAGCAGGTCGGCTATCTCCCGGAGGAGCGTGGCGTCTACAAGAAAATGAAGGTGATCGAGCAACTCGAGTTTCTCGGGGAGATTCGAGGAATGGCTCGACGCACCGCGCGGGAGCGTTCCGGAAAATGGCTGGAGCGTCTTGGCTTGGAGGGGTGGGCGGAGAAGAAAATCGAAGACCTCTCCAAGGGGATGCAGCAGAAGGTGCAGTTCATCGGAACGGTTCTGCACGAGCCCGACCTACTGATTCTGGACGAGCCTTTCAGTGGACTCGACCCCATCAACCAGGATGTCTTGGAGGACATTGTCCGCGAGTTCCACGACATGGGGACGACGGTCCTGTTTTCAACCCATCTCATGGGTCAGGCTGAGAGGCTCTGTGAAAGAGTCTGTCTCATCTCCAAGGCCAAGAAAATGCTGGACGGAGAACTCAAGGAACTGAAGCGGCTGGAGCGGAGTGGGGCGGTTGCGGTGGACTTCGAAGGAGATGACGGCTGGCTGAGGGGGCCGGAGGTCGACATGGTTGAAGCGACGGACACGGGGGTTCGGCTTCTGCTCGTCGAAGGGGGGGACGCCCAAGTCGTTCTGCACCGTGGTGTCGCAGCGAACGTCACGATCCACCGCTTCGAGATCGTCGAGCCGAGCTTGCATGAGATCTTCGTGCGCCATGCCGGATCGGATGCCGCAGGTGACGCAGGTTTGCCGGCCGGGGTGTCAGCAAACCTTGGGGGTGTCGCATGAAGATTGTTCTGGCAGTTATTCGACGCGAGTACCTTCAACGGGTCCGCAATCGGTGGTTCATACTCAGTACGGCCGGTATTCCACTACTGATGATCGCCGGGATGGCCATTCCAATCATCATGGAAGCTCGGAGCGATGCACGTGAGCGCGTCATTGTGATCGTGGACCAGACCGGCGCCCTTTATGACGATGTGGTGGAGGGTCTCGGTGAGTCGTTCGAGGTGGAGAGGGTCCCGTATACGCAGGACGTGATCCAGGAGTTGGATGAGCGCATCGCCGAAGGTCAGATCGGTGGATTTCTGCTTCTGGATGACGAGACGATGTCCGCGGGGAACGCGGTATTCCGAGGAAACGAAAAACCCGGTACCGTACGCCGAATGAGGATCCAACGCGCTGTCGTGCAGTCGGTTCTCAGGAGCCGCCTTGGAGAGACGCGCTCGGACGAGCAGGGTCTTGATGCCCTCCTCTCGGGCGGGGACATCCAATACGTGAACCTGGTCGAATACGGACTTGCGGACGGGGAACGGGAAGCCGGTATGGTGGCGGGGTTTGTAGGTGCCTTCATGCTTTATATGGTGATCCTGCTCTATGGCGTGCAGGTCATGCGGGCAGTCCTAGAGGAGAAGACGACACGGATCGTCGAAATCATCATTTCGACCGTCAAACCGTGGCAGCTGATGTTGGGAAAAATTCTGGGCGTCGGCGCCGTCGGTCTCACGCAGCTTGCAATTTGGATGTTGTGCCTGGTGCTGCTCGCGACCGTCGGGCTTCCCTACCTGGTTGTGGCCCGGCCCGAACTCCTCGAGGTCAAGGAGCTCTTGGATCTTCTCCCAATCGGGGGAGGGATCGTGCTCTTCCTGGCGTTCTTCGTCACGGGCTACTTCCTGTACTCCAGCCTATACGCGGCAGTGGCCGCGATGTGCTCGAGTGACGAGGAGGCCCAGCAGTCTCAGTTGCCGGTGACGATGCTCTTGATCGTTCCGATGATGTTTCTGGCTCCGACCATGGAAGATCCGAACGGTCCGCTTGCGACGTGGCTCTCGTTCGTGCCCTTCTTCTCTCCCGTACTCATGTTTCCCAGATACATCGGTGGCGCACCGCTCTGGCAAGTCGGACTCTCACTGGTCCTGGTGGCGCTGACGGTGGTCGCTGTGGCGTGGGTAGCGGGGCGAATCTACAGGGTGGGAATTCTCATGCAGGGGAAGCGGCCGACGCTTCCCGAACTCATGCGCTGGGTGCGCGAGTCCTCATGATCCGACTCCCCTAGGGTAAATCTGCGTCGGGTAGCACCGACCGCAAGAGACCCTGGAGCTGGTGCTCCTCGAAGGCACGGGCTTTGCGCACGGCTTCTTCGTAGGAGTCCTCAATGAGAATGGCGGTGGTCCGCAGGGCCAGCTCGTCTCCCTTGTTGTCGGCCGGCGAGAAGCACAACAGCCCTCGATAGTTCGACGGCCGTCGGGGATCGTCGTCGAACTCGAGGTAGACCTCCCAGAAGCGACCATCGTGACTGATGGTCGCAAGGTGCTGTCCGTTGGAGGGGGGGGGCGGAGTCGGTGGATCGAGCTGCGTCGTCATGACCAAAAATTAGCATCGCCCCAACCGGACCGCTACGACGGAGTAGACGAAGCCGACGGTCTGCCCTCGCTTCGGAGGGCTCTCTGCACGGCGGAAAGCGCGGTTTTCATCTCTTCTTGATCCGTATCATCCAACGCGTGGCCGCCGAACCGTGAGCGCAGATACATCCTCACCAGGCGCTGGGCCGGCCGATGTGCCGGGTGCCCTCGCCGTGCGAGCTCGTTCACTAAGGTGAGGGGAGTCACACCCTCGCCAGGAACCAGCCCGGAACGACAGCAACTCTCACGCAGTCTCAGGTAGAGCCGCGTCTCCGGCCCCCCTGACGGTCTCTTGTTGCTCCAGTATAAGCTCAGCCCGAGCGCGAGGATCATCAGCGCACCCCAGAAGATCACGGCCGGGTCGCGCGCTATAGGCTTGCTGTCCTGGCTCGTGAATTGATCGCGACTGAAGATCTCTGAGGCGCGCCTGATCAGTCCCGACTGTGACTCCTGGTCGTAGTCCAGAATCCACTTGTTCCATTGATGTTGGAGCCCGTCCAACAGGAATCGTCCCGGCCACAGCCAAGAGGTGATGGCCTCGGATGTGCCGGCCCCGGCCGGAGTAGGGTCGAAGGCGACCCATCCGTAACCCGGGAACCAGACCTCTACCCAGGAGTGCGCTTCGTTCTGAGTCACAGCTAGGTATTGCCCGAACTCGTTCCATTGGCCGCCGAGAAATCCGTTCACCTCTCTCGCGTGGACCCCAAGGGTGCGCAGCAGCACGACCATGGCTGTCGAGAAGTACTCGCAGTGCCCTTCCCTTCGGTCGAACAGGAAGTGCTCCAGTGTCGCTTCGCGCGCTGAACGAGGAAGGTCTAGGGTATAGCCGAATTCGCTGTGGAAGAACGACTCGATAGCGACCGCACGGTCATAGTTGTTGTCGAGTCCCTGAGTCAGGGACCGGGCAAGGTCCACGGCCTGCTGAGATAGACGCGGCAACTGAGTGAAGTGATTCCGGGCCGGCGCGAACCCCGACGTTGCGGCCCGCAGGGCCTCGGAATCGGGCCGGCCGTCCACCGATACCGCCTCGTAGGACGGGCTTCCTGGGCCCCAGTAGATGTGGTCACCGGAGTTGTCGAGGAGTGGTTGAACGCGCGGATTGTCGGACTGCACCTCTAGCAATGGATGGAGCGCGAAGAGCACACGTACGTCTAGGGGCGCGGCGTAGATCTTCTGACGGATCCGGTCGGGCTGCCAGGCGGCGTACCAGCGATCCATTCCAAGCGAGGGGGGCAGCGCAGGGGAACGGCTCCACCGGACTCCATCGAAGCGGTCATAGGATCTGCCCCGCCAGTGGAGGCCGCCCATGTTGGAAGGCTGGCCATCTGGGAACTCGACCCGGAACACGATCTCCGGGTTCGGGAAGATTCTTGAGCCATGGTTTCCGATCGAGACCTCGTCGGCGAAGCCGGCGATCGAGGTGGCCAGAACCTCGCCACGTGAGGCCCATCCTTGAGAGAATCGCGGGAACGCGACGAACACGATGCCGCTCATCAGGAGTGCGACCCCCGAAAGGCCGGCCATAGCAAACAGAAAACTCCGATCGAGTGCGATCTCGCGTCCTGCAGGTGTTATCCGTTGCAGATGCCCCACCGTCAAGGCAACGGTTGCGAGAGCGACATAGCTGACGAACGCCAGGGCAAACAGAATGCCCGGGCGATACGCGGTCGACGCTAAGAGGAGTGCGAACGTCAGCGAGTAGAGTCGAGCGTCGTTGGGGGCCTCCAACGATCGGAGGGCCTCGGCACTGAGCAAGAGGAGGAGCACGTCGACGACGGGAATCACCACGTCGTCCCCGACGAGGAAAACGTGGTACAGCGAACGAATTACCAGGATGGCGGCCGATAGCAGCCAAAACTGTTCGAGACGGAGGGAAAGATCGTGGTCCGGTTGCCAGAAAAAGGCAAGGCAGAGGGCGGTACCCGCTAGAATTGTGCTCAACGGCTCGAAGCCGGCGCCGCCGGCGAATGCCATGAGGGCGACGAGGCTCATCCCGACCACCATCCGACGGTGGAGAAGCTCGAGGCTCATCCGGCGAGGCTCTCCTGTCCGACGGCATCTTCGCTTGTGCTATCGTCCGCCCATCTCCCGGCCGGCACGTAGGCGCCGTACGAGGAGCGGCCAGAACCCGACATGGATACCAGAACGCACCGGGCCGGGTCAGCTGGTGGCGACAAGCGTGGTCCCGATTGTTGAAAATCCACCCGGGCGAGTACGTCGAGTAAGCGTTCGAGTTGAGCCGACCCCATCCCGGAATCCACCTGGCCCGAGGGCGTGACCAGGGCAAAGCGCCTCCCGTCGTGATAAGCACGGGCCGCCAGGGAGGCCGCCGTCTCCACCGCGCCCTCTGCGTGATCGCCAGGCTCGTCACGGGTGTCGAGACAAATCCATAACGTCTCCGCCGAGTCCTGATCGTACTCTCGCACCATGGGCTGGCCGGTCCGCGCGGTCGACCTCCAGTGGACGTCACGAGGGTCGTCGCCCGCTCGGTATTCGCGTAGGCCTCGGAACTCGCCGCGTGCTCCCAGCGTGGCTCCGTTGGCGTCGGAGTAGCGCGGCATGTTCCGACCTCCAGGGGGCGTGGGTAAAGCGACCGACCGGTCTGCCCGCGGCCAGATCACGAGTTCCCCAGTGAGCGGGATGTCTCGCTTCTTGGTAAAGAGCCCGAATGGAAATGCCGTCGAGAGAGTGAGCGTCTCGAGCGGGTAGATTCCTCGGCGTATGAAATGATTCTCGGACCGGACGGTAACCGATTCGCCCGGATCGAGCCGCGCGATGAACGCGGCTCCGGGAAGTCCGGATTCGAGAAGATGGACGGCGAGAGTGGGGATCCGACGCTTGCGACTCGTCACGTGATAGCTGATCCTAAACGTCTTGCCCACGGTGACCCCCTGGGGCGTGCGTCGCCTGACCTCGAGCCCCCGCAGGGCCTGCTCCGAGAGCCATCCCGAAAGGGCGATGAATCCAAGCATGGCTCCCAACAGCAGGTAGAGCAGATTGTTGCCCGTGTTGACGGCGGCGAAGCCAGTCGCGAACGCACCCGCCGTGAACACCGCTCCCCCGACCGTAAAGCGGATGCGCCGCCATGCCCGTAGGCGACGCCAGGAGGCACGAAGGATTGCTAGAGGTTCGGCGAGAAGCTCGGCGGGGAGCGCGGCCACAGACTCGAGAACGTTCATCCGCCTGCTCTCGGCCGCGTTACACGGGGACCGAGACGTCCTCGAGGATCTCGTCTACGATCGCGACAGCCACTTCGTGCGCCTCGTGAGTCGCTGCCGTTGCCCCGATCGGGAGGATCCGGTGCGCCAAACAAGGTCCCGCGAGGTGCTGAATGTCACTCGGGATGAGGAAGTCCCTGCCGCTGAGAAGGGCGTAGGCCCTCGAGGCACGGTAGAGGCCGATCGCGCCGCGAGGACTGACCCCCATACGGAGACGCGGCTCGACCCGAGTTCGACGTACGATCTCCATCAGATAGGTCATCAGAGATTCCTCCGCTCGGACGGTGTCCACCTGTTCTTGCAAAGAAAGGACCTGGCCCGGCGTGAGGACCGACTTGATCCGGAGTTCCCACTCCCCTTCGTCGGCCGACTCTTTGAGGATCCGTCGCTCGGCGACCTCCCCGGGATAGCCGATTGTGACCCGCATCAGAAAGCGGTCCATCTGACTCTCAGGGAGCGGGTACGTCCCGTGGTGCTCGAGCGGGTTCTGGGTGGCCATGACCATAAAGGGTTGCGGTAGCTCAAAGGTCTTGCCGTCCAAGCTCACCTTACCCTCTTCCATGGCTTGGAGCAGCCCACTCTGGGTGCGGGGCGGCGCACGATTGATCTCGTCCGCTAGCACCAAATTGGTGAAGATCGGCCCGGGCTTCGTCTCAAATTCGGAGGTTCGGGGGTTATAGATGGAGACGCCCAACACATCTGAAGGCAGGAGATCGCTCGTGAATTGAATCCGCCGGAATGAGAGACCGAGCGCGGTGGCGAGGGCATGGGCGAGTGTCGTCTTGCCGACCCCGGGGACGTCTTCGAAAAGGATATGCCCCCGGGAGAGCAGAGCAGAGACGGAAAGACGTACGACCTCTTCCTTTCCGTGGAAGACCTGCTCGACCTCACTGATCAAACGCTCGAGTAGATCGACAGTCGGAAGTACGTCACTGATGGCGGTCGTGTCGGACAAGTCCTACTCCGGTCCGGGTTCTCCGAGGCCTTTTTCCAGAAGGGGAAAAGTATAACACTCACGCGGAGAAAAAGGTTCTTTTTGGGCGCTCGTGGAGCGTTGACACGACCCTGGGGCTCGGGTAGGTTCCTGCCGTTTCAGGCAGATAACTCTTGCTCCGACCCACCCCTCTTTCGGGCGGCAGCTCTTTATGACAAAGCGATGGATAGGCGCATTGATCGTCGCGCTTGCCACTCTGGGTTCGTTGGTGTTCGTTCAGACTCAGGACAGCAGTGAGACGCAGGAACCGGAAGCGACGAACGGGGCGACCACCGACGTCGTTCAGCCAATCGCTTTTCCGCATAATGTTCATGCCGGTATCGACCGGATCGATTGCCAATACTGCCATTTTTCGGCGGAACGGTCGGTTGACGCCGGAATTCCGCCTGTCCGGACATGCATCGGGTGCCACCAGATCATAGGGGGTACCGACGAGCGGCAGCAGGCTGAGATCGCCAAGGTACGCGAGTACTGGACCAACCAAGAGCCCATTCCTTGGGTTCGCATATATAAGGTCGCCGACCACGTCCACTTTCCGCACATGAGGCACATCGCCGCGCAAGTCGATTGCGCCGAGTGCCACGGCCCTGTGCAGGAGATGGGGGTCCTCGCGGAAGTCAATCAACCACTTTCTATGGGTTGGTGCGTGAGCTGTCACATCGAACGTGACGTCTCGAGGGACTGCTCGGTTTGCCACTACTGATACCGGGACCAAGTCGATGAGCGACGGACTGAAGAGACGCGAGTTCCTGAAGGTTCTCGGCGTCAGTGGTGCGGGAGCCGGAATGGTGGGCTGCTCGACCGAGAGTGTCGAGAAGCTAATGCCCTATGTGGTTCCTCCTGAAGAAATCACCCCCGGTGTTGCCACTTGGTACGCCTCGGTTTGTGGTGAGTGCGAGGCCGGATGTGGCATGTGGGTGCGCACCCGCGAGGGGCGGGTCGTCAAGGTGGAGGGGAACCCTGATCATCCCGTATCCGGTGGCGCGCTTTGCTCGAGAGGACACTCGAGCGTCCAAGGGCTCTACAACCCGGACCGCTTCACGGGACCGATGGCTCGGCAGAACGGTGAGTTGCAGCCGATATCGTGGGACGAGGCCGAGCAGCGTCTGGCTGACGGCCTTGCGGCGGCGGGGCAGCACCTGACCCTTACGGGTTTCGCAGGCCCTTCAATGATGACCCTGATGGAGTCGTTTGCCAGAGCGACGGGTGGAGGTGTAGTACGCTTCGATCCCCTCGCTGACGCCCCTCTCCGCGAGGCCGGTCGCATCGCGTTTGGGAGGAACGTGGTGCCCTGGTATGACATCGAAGAGGCTGAGATGCTGGTCTCCTTCGGGGCCGACTTCTTGGAGAGTTGGCTATCACCCGTGCGTGATGCGCGGGCGTTCTCCCGCATGAGTGGGGTGGATGAGCGGGGCTCCAAGGGCCGCTTCGTATTCGTCGGATCCCGTCTCTCGCTCACAGGTCAGAACGCAGACGAGTGGCTCCCGATTCAGCCTGGTAGCGAGTCGCTGGTCGCTCTTGCCATGGCCAACGTGATTTCGGGTGCGGGTGCCGGTGCCGGTCCCTACCGCGATATCGTCAACGCGTATACCCCGGAGAACGTTTCCGAGGCTACGGGCATCCCGGCCGAGAACATCCGTGAACTGGCTATCCAGTTCGCCGAGGGACCCAGTCTGGCGCTGGGGCCGGGCGTTGCCGGGCAGCACCGGAACGCTACCGCGGCGAATCTTGCCGTGGCCGTTCTTAACTCCGTGGCGGGGAACGTGGGTCGCACCCTGCACTACTCGGCGCCGCAGCTCAATGCTCCGGCGTTCGGGTACTCGGGGGTGGAGCGCGTAATGCAGTTGATCGGCCAGGGTGTCGTGGGGGCCGTCATGATCCACGGCAGCAACCCGATCTATGCGCTGCCTGCTTCCTCGGGGTTCCGTGCGGCCTTTGAGAGTGTCCCCTTCAAGGTGTCCTTCGCGTCCTCTCCCGATGAGACGACAGCGTTGTGCGACCTCGTGCTTCCGGACCGCCACTTCCTGGAGTCCTGGGGTGACTCAGCGGTCCGTCCCGGGTCATGGGCGATTCAGCAGCCCGCGATGAGGCCGGTGCCGCACTTCGACACGCGCCAAACGGGGGATGTGCTTCTATCGGTGGCCTCGTTAATGGGCCAGGATCTCGGGGCCGCGACGTTCCACGATCACCTCCAATCTCGCTGGCAGACGGTGGCCGCGTCGACTGGCACCGCGGACTTCGAGGTCTTCTGGCAGGAGGCACTGAAGTCCGGAGTGGTTGAGCTGGGCGGGAGCCAAACGGGCGTTGCCGAACAGCTCAGGCAGCCGGATCGCGCTTTGGTCTTCGATCCACCCGACTTCGACGGGCCAGGTGACCTTCACCTGATGGTGTACCCGTCTTCCCGATTCGGGCATGGTTCGCAAAATACGAATCGTCCGTGGTTGCTCGAATTGCCGGATCCGGTCAGCAAGATCACTTGGCACTCATGGGTCGAAATGCATCCCGACCGAGCGGCGGCGATGGGACTCCGCAACGGCGACATGGTGATTCTTTCGACCGACAACGGTTCTGTGGAGTTGCCGGTTTGGACGTATCCGGGGATCCGCGAGAACGTGGTGGCGGTGCCGATGGGCGGTGGCCATGAGGGAGCCGGCCGGTTCTCGGATGGCAATGGCGTGAATCCGCTGGATCTGCTTCCGGCCGAGTCTGAGGCGCTTTCGGGTGGGCTGGTCCACTTCGCCACCAAGGTCACGGTGACGCCGACAGGCGAGCGTCGCGCGCTGGCGACGATCTCCGGCTCGGATGTTCAAAGCAATCGACCCATCACGCCGGCAGTGGCCTTGAGCGCACTGACCGCGGAGGCTGATCACGCAGAGGAAGAGGACGGAAACGGCCCCTTGCAGGAGCTGCAGGGAGTCGGCGGATTCGTTCCGGTCGAAACCGAGGGCCGTCCACAGGACTTCCCGCTTGAGGGTGCGCAGCACGGCGAGTACGGAGATCCGGAGACGCCTCGTTGGGCGATGACCATCGACCTAGACAAGTGTACGGGTTGTAGCGCCTGCGTAACGGCCTGTCAGTCCGAAAACAATGTGGCCTGGGTGGGAGAGAGCCAGGTGACGATGGGTCGCGACATGGGCTGGATTCGGCTGGAGCGCTACTACGAGGCGGTCGATGCGAGTCACGCAGGCCCGCTGGACGTTCGCTTCATGCCCATGATCTGCCAGCATTGTGGAAATGCCCCGTGCGAGCCGGTGTGCCCGGTTTATGCCACGTACCACACGCCGGACGGGATCAACACACAGGTCTACAATCGCTGTGTCGGGACGCGGTATTGCCTGAACAACTGTCCCTACAAGGTTCGTGTCTACAACTGGTATACCTACACAGACGAAGAACCGGTGCGCGAGGGCCTGGGACATGCGCCCGAGCCCATGAACTGGGCGTTCAATCCGGACGTGACGGTGCGTGAAAACGGGATCATGGAGAAATGCTCGTTCTGCATCCACCGAATCCGTGGCGCTCAGGACAGAGCGGCGGTCGAGGGTAGTGTGATACAAGACGGTGAGATCATACCGGCCTGTCAGCAGAGTTGCCCGGCGGAGGCCATCGTCTTCGGCAACATCCGAGATACACGCTCCCGTGTAGCTCAGTCGGTCGAAAGCGCGCGGGTCTACCGAGTCTTGGACGAGCTCATCAACACGCAACCGGCGGTGAGTTACTTGAAGAAAGTGACGTTCCACGACGTGGAATCGGGAGAGCATTGATGGCTACCGCGACCAAGGAACCTAGGGGAGCGGTGCCCCATCCTGATCTGACGCAACTCGATCAGGTCAACCGTGACGTCCTCAAGACTCTCGGAAAGCCGGGGTTGGTTTGGTGGCTGATGCTCGGCCTGTGCATAGCCGGCATCGGCATGTTGGGCGTCTCCTGGGGCATTCAGATCGTCCAGGGCATCGGCGTCACGGGCCTAACCAGTCCGGTGGGTTGGGGCGTTTACATCACGACCTTCGTTTTCTGGGTCGGTATCGCTCACTCCGGGACGTTGATTTCGGCGATCCTCTTCCTTTTCAGGGCCCCTTGGCGACAGTCGATCTATCGGGCGGCTGAGGCGATGACGGTGTTCGCGGTGATGACCGCGGGGCTTTTCCCGTTGATTCACGTCGGACGTGTGTGGCACGCCTACTGGCTGATTCCGTATCCCAATAGCCGTTTCCTGTGGCCGAACTTCCGATCGCCCTTGGTGTGGGACGTTTTCGCGGTCACGACGTACTTCACAGTGTCGGCCACCTTCTTCTACTTAGGGACGATTCCCGATCTCGCCGCTGCGCGAGACGCGGCGAATGGCTTCAGGAAGAAGCTCTACAAGGTGATCTCCCTCGGGTGGCGTGGTACGGATCGCGAGTGGCACCACTTCGGCAAGGCGTACATCTTCCTTGCCGCTTTGGCGACGCCCTTGGTCCTGTCGGTCCACTCTGTGGTTTCATGGGACTTCGCGGTGAGCATCGTGCCTGGCTGGCACGCCACCATCTTCGCCCCGTACTTCGTAGCCGGTGCCATCTTCTCAGGCGTGGCGATGGTGATCACGCTGACCGTTCCGATCCGGAAGGTCTTCGGGCTCGAGGCGTATCTCACGACGAAGCACTACGACGCCATGGCCAAACTGTGCCTGCTGACGTCGATGATCGTGTTCTACGCCTACCTGTCTGAGTTCTTCATGGCTTGGTACAGTGGTGAGGAAGTCGAACGGGCGGCCTTTTGGGCTCGGCTGTTCGGCCATTATTGGTGGGCCACGTGGATCATGCTGGTGTGCAACGGACTCGTCCCGATCATGCTGTGGTTCAAGCGGGTCAGATATTCGATTCCGGCTCTCTTTACCATCTCGATCTTCGTCAACATAGGAATGTGGTTTGAGCGCTATGTGATCATCGTCACCTCGTTGCATCACGAGTACGAGCCCTTCGCGTGGGGCGTCTACAGACCTTCAATGGTTGAAATGGGCATCATGGTGGGGAGCTTCGCCTGGTTCGGCTTCTGGTTCCTTCTCTTCACCCGCTTGATCCCGGTGGTGGCGATCGCTGAGTTGAAAGAGGTCATACCTACGCCCATGCGGGGCGCCGCACCGGCTCACGCCGGTGGGGAAGGGGGTGAAGGATGAGCGAGACAAAAGGCATTCTGGCCTCATACGAGTACGTGGATTCCGCGGTCAACGCGATCGAGAAGCTGCGGGCGGGCGGGCTGAAGAAGATCACCGCCTATATGCCCTATCCTGAGCACCTTATCGAAGACGCTCTGGGCTACGACCAAAGCCCCGTTCGGGTGTGGACGCTTGCGGGTGGACTCTGTGGAGCAGCGGGGGGATTCGCCTTCACTGCGTTCACATCAATGGATTGGCCGCTTGTGACGGGTGGTAAGCCGATCCTGTCCATGCCTGCCTATGTGGTTATCTCCTTCGAGATGATGGTCCTGTTCGGAGCACTTTCGACGATCATCGGCCTCTTCATCAACAGTCGCCTTCCATATTTGAAGCCTATGGTGGTATACGATCCCGAGTTTAGTGGGGGCCGTTTCGGAGTCTATATCACGGCTCCTCCAGAGAGACTGGATGAGGCCCGCGGCATTCTGCAGGGGCAGGATCCGGTCGAACTGCGGGAAGATTCTGCGGGGGTGGCTCATGCTTCGTAAAGCGCGTTTCGGAGCAGTCCTACTCCTACTGGCCACCACCAGTGGCTGTTCGACCCTCGATGACGTCCTCGCGGGTATCTTCGGCCGAAGTATGCGCGACTCACGGTCGTTCGACCCGTATGAGAACACGCTCGATCCGCCGCCGAACAGCGTACCGTTTGCGGCCGGCAATATCACTCCGGGGCCGGGACAGCTGAATACCGGCCAACCGGAGCGAGGGTTCAACGCGCCGCTGTTTACGCAGGCGGACCTCTTCCAGCCGCTCGTGCAGACGCTGGCCAATCCGGTCGCGGCCGACGAAGTCTCACTTGCCCGCGGCGAGGTCTTGTTCAATCGGATGTGTGCCGTGTGCCATGGTCCGGCCGGTGTGGGTGCACAGGCCAACATTATTGAGAAGTACCCACTCTTGGCGGCTTACAACCTTTCGGGCCCGGGCGTAGCCGGATACAGCGACGGGTACATATACGGGATCATGCGGGTGGGGCGCGGTCTCATGCCTCCCTATGGCCACCAAGTCAGCCACTTCGATCGCTGGAACATCGTGAACTATGTCAGAGTGCTGCAGCAGCAGGCCGGAAATGCGTCGGCTGGGGGGGACAACTAGGCCATGAGCCACATCCACGTCCCGTCCGAGATTTCGATTCGTTACCTGGACCGCTCAAAGAACGCCAACATGCTGTTCGTCGGCATGTTTCTGGTGGGCTTGGCGGGCTTCGTGTTCGCACTGAGTACCGATGCAGACCGGGCTTGGCAGTCCTACGTCTCCAACTGGCTGTTTTTCACTGCTGTGTCCATGGGCGCAATGCTGCTCGCAGTGGCCACGTGGATGACCAAGTCCAGGTGGAACTGGTCCGTCCGGAGAGTAAGTCTGTCGTTCGTCGCGTTCCTCCCGATCTCCTTCGTCCTGCTACTGCCCATGCTCGGCCTCGGGGAGTCCTTCTTCCCCTGGATAGAAGAGATGGCGCACGACCCGATTCTTCAGAAGAAGGCCGCATACCTGAACATGCCGTTCCTGGTGACGAGGAACGTTGTGGGTGCGACTGTGCTCTTCGGAGCGGCTCTCTATTTCGCCTACTTGGCGCTACGCCCTGATATGGGGTTGGCGAAGGGCGAGGATGACGGCGATCCGGGGCGAGCGGCATGGCGCGAGCGTCTGACTCAGGGCTGGAATGGCCAGGAGACCGAAGAGGTAGACTCGTATCGGCGCATGACCCGCATGGGGCCGATTTTCGTCATAACCTACGCCGTGGTGATGAGCATCTTCTCCTACGACTGGGTGATGTCGCTGGAGCCCCACTGGTTCTCCACAATGATGGGCCCGTGGTTCTTCATGGGGGCATTTTGGAGTGGTATCGCCGCGACTGCTTGTTCGGTGGCGTTCCTCAAGAAGCGGAACGACTACTTCGACAAGACCATGGGACGGCAGCAACTCCACGACCTGGGCAAGCTGACATTCGCCTTCTGTGTGTTCTGGGCGTATCTGTTCTTTGCCCAGTACTTGGTGATTTGGTATGGCAAGCTGCCTTGGGAACAGGCCTGGATCATCCGCCGGGCCGGCGAGCCGTGGGGCAAGCTGTCGGCGTTGGTGATCGTTATGTGTTTCGTGGTGCCGTTTGCCAGCCTCATGGGACGCAACGCGAAAATGAATGCGTCGTTCTTCAGGGTCGTCACCTTCGTAATCTTCGGAGGTCTCTGGCTCGAAAAACACCTCATGGTGGCGCCGGCGATTCGTGATCACGATACGCCGACCCTAGGCGCGCCCGAGTTCTTGGTGGCCCTCATGTTCCTCGGGCTGTTCCTGTATGCCGTCCGTTGGTTCCTCTCCACGTTCCCCGTCGTTCAGGTATGGCAGCCGATGGTGGACCCGGAGACGTTCGAGGTCGAGACAGCTGAAGGGGGCGTGCCAGTCGGTTGAAGAGGTCAGCGACGTTCGGTGCGGTCCTTGTGCCGGTACATGTTTCGGTCCGCCGACTGGATGAGTTTGTCGACCCCCAACATCTGGTCCGTTTCGAAGTGTGCTAATCCGGCGCTCACGGTGACACCGTGCGGGGCCAGGACCCTATCGGCTCGGACGCGGGCCTCGACCCGATTCAGGTAGCCGAGCGCACCCTCTTCGTCGCTCTCAGACAGGACCGACACGAATTCGTCGCCCCCGTAGCGCGCGACTAGGTTCATGGCGCGGTTCTCGTCGGCCAAGATACGTCCGAACGCCTTCAGAATCTGACCCCCAACGATGCGCCCCAGTGTGTCGTTGTAGTGTTTGAACTCATCCGGATCGAATAGCACAAGCGACAATCGCCGGCCCCGTCGAGCCGCGGCGACCTCTCGTTCGAGGAGGAGTTGAAGGTGGCGCCGATTCGGGAGGCTTGTAAGGACGTCGGTAAGCGACAGGGCTTGGATATTCGCGTGCGGCTCCGCGTTGTCCAAGGCGACGGAAGCCTGACCGGCCAGACGAATGAGTAGCTCGGTGTCGTACTCCGATAACCTTCTAGTCGCGCGCAAGCCAGCTGCGAGAGAGCTCTTCGGCGCTGAGAGTACCTGTCAGCGTACGGCCGATATCCAAAAGAACGCGATAGCGTTCTGCTAGAGGCGTACGTGTACCGGTCTCAGCAGATGGCATGCAGTGTCCATCGGGGTGGGCGACAACCCACTCGCATCAGGTTCGGCCTTGTCCAACATACTGATCTGGTGCGGGAGGTACAACAGAAACGGTGGCTAACTGGTTGGCTCTTCGGGGGGTGGTTGCCGGTCGAAATATCTCTGCATTTCGTAGCCTATGGCCCTTACCATGCGTACTTCCCGTAAATCGGGCTCCGCCCGGGAGAGTAGGGTGCGAAGTGTCCGCAAGACTCCTTCTGGATGCCGGTCACCCTTGAAGAAGTCGATCCGGTGAAACCCTTTTTCCAGGACCGCATACATCTCTTCCAGATCCGAATGCGTCGCAGGCCCGACGTCTCGTTTGTATCCGGGAAGAGGCACGTCGTCACTGATGGCAAGGTGAATCTCGTAACACAGCACCAGGCACGCCTGAGCCAAATTGAGACTCGAGTACTCGGCTGTGGGTACGATAGCGATCGAATGGCACATGTCGAGTCCGTCGTTGGTCAGGCCGCGGTCCTCTCGGCCGAACACAAGTGCCACCAGGCCCTCCTCTGCTCTCGCGGCGATTTGGGGTGCCACCGCACGGGGCCGAAGGTAGTTGCGCTGGGCTGTTCTCGGACGGGCGCTGGTGCCCACTGCGAGCAACGTGTCGGCCAAGGCCTCTTCGAGGGTTCGGCACATCATTGCCGATTCGGCCAATTCTTCGCTTCGGTGGGCGATTCCCCCGATGCGGTAGATGTCGAAGTCATCCGGTTCCACCAGGCGGAGCTTCGACAGACCCATATTCATCATGACCCGGATGACCCCGGCGATGTTTACGACATCTTTGGGGTGATCGAGCACGACAACGATGTTGTCGAGGAGTGACTTATCCATCAACGGCTCCTAGGAGACGTCGGTGTCCTCACTGGTCTCCGTGGGCTCTTCAAGAGCGCGATCGTCCGGTTGACCCTCAGCGTCACGAAGCTCGCCCTTGAAGTTTCGGATTCCCGCGCCAAGACCACGTCCTATCACGGGGATTCGCTTGGCCCCAAAGAAGACCATCACGATAAGGAAGATGAGCACTAACTCCCATATGCCGAGACCGGGGATCATGAGAGAAGGGCCTTTGCGATGGTTTGGAGTTGCATGTTGGTTGTCCCCTCGTAGATCGTGCCGATCTTGGAATCGCGATAGAATTTTTCGACAGGATACTCGCGTGTGAACCCGTAGCCGCCGTAGAGATCTATACACAAGGAAGTTACGCGTTGGGCCATTCTTGAGGAATGCAGTTTGGCCATCGCCGCGGGCACCACGAACTCCTCGCCTGCGTCTCGAAGCCGCGCCGCATTGTAGACCAGCAGCCGCGATGCCTCGAGTTCAGTGGCCACTTCTGCAAGCTGGAATTGAACGCCTTGGAACTTGCTGATGGCTTTACCGAACTGCTCTCTCTCCTGCACGTACTGGAGCGTGTGGTCGAGGGCGCCCTGGGCCGTTCCCACCATCTGGGCCCCGATGCCGATGCGTCCCTCGTTGAGCGTCTCGATTGCCACCTTGTATCCCTTGCCGACCTCGCCCAGGATCCGATTTGCCGGGACCCTCACGTTATCGAGGATGATCTCGGTCGTCGAAGAAGCCCGAATCCCGAGTTTGTCTTCCTTCTTGCCTACCGTGAAGCCTTCGCTGGCGCGATCGACCATGAACGCAGTGATGCCTTTGTAGCCAGCCTCGGGGTCGATCGTAGCAAACACGATGTACGTGCCCGCTTCCTTCCCGTTCGTGATCCACAGCTTCTGGCCAGTGAGTAACCAATCGTCGCCGTCCTGCGTAGCCCGACAGCTGAGAGCAAACGCATCGGATCCGCTTCCGGCCTCCGACAGCGCATAGGCACCCACCATGTCGGTGGAGAGTAGCGGGAAATAGTGGGCCTGGAGTTGTTCCGTGCCCCAGTGCTTCAGGGCATTAATCACCAGCGTGTTCTGCACGTCGACGAGGGTTCCGATGGATGGGTCTATCCGTGAGAGTTCTTCAACGACGAGGACGGACGTAAAAAATGTCGAGTCGGCGCCACCGAACTCCTCAGGTATCTCGATACCCATCAGGCCCAACTCGAAGAGCATTGGAAGGAGCCCTGCATCGATCTCCTGGGCTGCGTCCATCTGGGAAACGAGCGGAGCGACCTCGGACTGGGCGAAGTCGCGGACCGCGTCGCGGAACATCCCCTCTTCTTCGCTTAACGACGTTATTGCGGGGCGTACTTCATCGGCTAGGGTGGTGGGCATGTCTGCTATCTTCCCAACGGGTTGATTTAGTGATTTCGCCTGGTTACCGAGCCCACGAAACTTATCCGTGCGGGTCGGGCGTGAAAAGGCGACCTACCGGGATTACCCCGCTAACCGTGCCGCGCGCCCTCGACCTTGACGCTTCTCTGAAATCTTCTCTATTGTGACCGCCCCAGACACCCAGAACACGGAGGAATGATGTCCGAGATCCCCGAGGGACTTCGATATACAGAGGAGCACGAGTACCTCAAGGCCACCAGCGAAGACGGGGTCTATCAGATCGGAATCACTGATTACGCCCAGGGAGAGCTGGGGGATGTCGTCTTCATCGAGCTTCCGGAGGCCGGAGCCAGCTTCGACAAGATGGCCACATTTGGCACCATTGAGGCCGTCAAGGCGGTAAGTGACCTCTATTGCCCTCTCAGCGGTGAGATCGTGTCGGTGAATCAGGCCCTCGACGACGATCCATCACTTGTGAACACGGATCCATATGGTGCTGGCTGGATGATCCTCATCAAACTCACCGACGAGAGCGCTTTGAGCGGCCTCATGGACGCGGCCGGCTACGAGGCGTTGGTCGGCGAGTAAATAGCCTTCTCTAGACACGCCGCGAGATCTACCGCGTGGTTTGACCATTCAGAGGAATAACATGTCCCTTGATATAGATACGGCGGGTCGCTTCGCCACTAGGCACGTGGGTCCGCGTGATCATGAAATTGAGTCGATGCTGGCATCGCTTGGGGTATCGTCTCTTGGTGAGTTGGTGGACCAGACGGTGCCCGCCTCGATCCGTCTGAAAGGAGACCTGGATCTGCCGGAGGCCTCTCCGGAGCACCTCCTGCTCCGCCGCCTTGAAGGAATCGGAGCCAAGAATAAGGTCTTCCGTTCCTATCTCGGGATGGGATACCACGACACCGTGGTCCCGGGAGTCATTCTGCGGAACATCTTGGAGAACCCGGGCTGGTATACGGCGTACACGCCGTACCAGGCTGAGATCGCTCAGGGGCGGCTCGAAGCGCTGTTGAACTATCAAACCATGGTGATCGACCTCACGGGTCTCGAAATTGCAAATGCCTCACTGCTCGATGAGAGCACGGCCGCGGCAGAAGCGATGGTCATGCTTCAGGGTGATACGCGAGACGAAAAGCGGAACCGATTCTTTGTTTCCGAGGTGTGTCATCCGCAGACGATCGCCGTAGTGAAGGGGAGAGCGGCGCCGCTGGGGATCGAAGTCGTCGTAGGTGCCCACGACAACTACGATCTGGAGTCGTTTGGAGAACTGCTCTTCGGGGGCCTCGTCCAATATCCTGCTACAGACGGAGCGATTCACGACTACCGCGCCTTCTGCCGCTCATTTCATGAGGCAGGAGCGGGTGTCGTCATGGCGGCTGATCTGATGTCTCTTACCATGCTCACGCCCCCGGGCGAGCTCGGCGCGGACATCGCGGTCGGAACCACACAACGCTTCGGAGTTCCGATGGGTTTCGGCGGGCCGCATGCGGCCTATATGGCGGCGGACGACAGGTTCAAGCGGAAGATGCCCGGTCGGATCATCGGTGTTTCGGTGGACGTCGACGGCGACCCGGCACTACGGATGGCTCTTCAGACTCGCGAGCAGCACATCCGCCGCGAGAAGGCTACGTCGAACATCTGCACCGCTCAGGTCCTTTTGGCCATCATGGCTGGTATGTACGCCGTCTATCATGGCCCCGAGGGGCTTCAAAGAATTGCCGGACGTATCCACCACCTGGCCTCGACGCTGGCGCACGGACTCCGTGAACTCGGCCACAGTGTGGTGCACGAACACTTCTTCGACACACTACAGGTTGTCCCGGCCGGTGTTTCCTCAGATGACGTCATCGCTCGTGCGCATTTGTTGGGTATGAATATCCGTGACTACGGCGACGGAACTGTGGGCGTCTCTGTGGACGAGACGACGCTCCCCGAGGATCTGGACGACCTCTTCAACGTGTTCAGCGATGGCGGCCCGCAGGGTGGCGGAGTGAAGCTGAACGCTGAGGGTGTGTCCCAGGAGGCGTCATCGGCGATCCCAGGGGGCATGGCGAGAACGTCGAGCTTCATGGAGCACTCGGTCTTCCACGAGTATCGGTCAGAGACGGAGATGCTTCGGTACATCCACAAGCTGGAGAGTCGCGACCTTTCGCTGAACACCAGCATGATCTCATTGGGATCATGTACGATGAAACTCAACGCGACCACGCAAATGCTGCCGGTGACCTGGAAGGCCTTCGGTGGAATACATCCCTTCGCGCCGTCCGATCAGACCCAGGGCTATCAAGAGTTGCTCTCGGACTTGGAGAGTTGGCTAGCGGAGATTTCCGGATTCGCCGCCACCTCTCTCCAGCCCAATTCCGGTGCGTCTGGCGAGTACGCTGGGCTCCTGGTGATCCGAGCCCTGCTCGAGAGCCGTGGAGAGGGACATCGGGACGTTTGTCTCATCCCCTCGTCCGCACATGGGACGAACCCGGCGAGTGCGGTGATGGCCGGCATGCGAGTGGTCGTTGTGCAGTGCGACGACAATGGCAATATCGATCTCGGCGACCTAGAGGCCAAAGCGGACGAGTACGCTTCGGACCTTGCCGCGATGATGATCACGTATCCGTCGACACACGGCGTCTTCGAATCCGAGATTCGACGGATCTGCGACATCGTCCACGATAGAGGTGGGCGTGTCTATCTGGATGGGGCGAATTTGAACGCCCAGGTCGGCCTATGTCGTCCCGGGGACTACGGCGCGGATGTCTGCCACATCAACCTTCACAAGACCTTCTCCATTCCTCATGGCGGCGGCGGGCCTGGCGTGGGGCCGATCTGTGTGACCGCCGAGCTGGCTCCTTTCCTTCCGGGGCACCCCGTCATCGAGACGGGTGGATCGCAGGCGATTCTGCCGGTGTCGAGCGCACCATGGGGTAGCGGCGGGATCTTGGTGATCTCGTGGTCCTACATCGCGCTGCTCGGAAAGAAGGGTGTTCGGCGAGCCACTGAAGCTGCGATTCTGAACGCCAACTACATGGCGAATCGCCTACAGGATCGGTTCGACGTGCTGTACCGGGGCGAGAACGGCCGTGTGGCGCACGAGTTCATTCTGGACCTCCGGCCCTTGAAGAAGGCGACCGGCATTTCGGATGAGGACGTAGCAAAGCGCTTGATGGACTACGGCTTCCACGCGCCGACGATGTCGTTCCCGGTGGCGGGGACCATGATGGTCGAACCCACCGAGAGTGAGTCCAAAGTGGAGCTGGACCGACTATGTGATGCTCTTGTCCGCATTCGTGCCGAGATCCAAGAGGTGGAGTCGGGTGAAGCCGATCCGGAGGACAACGTTCTCAAGAACGCTCCCCACACGGCGGGCATGCTGACGGCTTCGGAGTGGGAGCATGCCTACTCGCGAGAGAAGGCTGCCTATCCGGCCCCCTGGACGCGCGACCACAAATTCTGGCCTCCCGTTCGGAGGGTGAACAACGTGCACGGCGATCGGAATCTTGTGTGCGCTTGTCCGCCGATCGAGGCCTATGCAGAGGTAGGAGATGGCTAGACTCGATTATCACGGGCACTCGACGTTTACTCTTATGACGGACGACGGCACTCGCGTCGTCATCGACCCGTTCTTCAACGACAATCCTTTGACGCAGATCCAAGCCTCTGACGTCGAGGCTGATTTCATCTTCTGCACGCACGGTCACTACGACCATTTCGCCGACGTGCTCGAAATTGCCGGGAGTACCGAAGCGACGTTGGTCGGGACTTTCGAGCTCGTGAGTTATGCCGAGAGCCGAGGCATCGAGAAGGTTCATCCCATGCATATCGGGGGTGGGGCTGGGACTTCCCGTTTGGGCGCGTGAAGATGACCACTGCCCAGCACGGCGGGATGATTGCGGGAGAGGGCGCCGAGGGCTTCACGACCAACCCGGCCGGGTTGCTCTTTGATCTCGGGCCGGGCAAGAGACTATACGACGCTGGCGACACCGGACTCACCCTAGATATGCAACTCCTCAAGGGGAAGGTCGATGTGGCCCTTCTCCCGATCGGTGACAATTTCACCATGGGACCGGAGGACGCGGGGACGGCCATCGAGCTCATCGAGCCATCCGTCGTCATCCCTATCCATTACAACACCTGGCCGGTGATCGATCAGAATGTCGAGGACTTCCGAACCCTCGTGGGCGACCGGGCTACGGTAGAGATCGTGGAGCCGGGTCGGGGCGTATACGAGTTCTGAGCGGACCAGGCGGTTCTGACCCTACGTCGTTGACCGCAACCACAGCGACCGTCCATAAGGCCCGCCACACGCCTGATACCAGTGCGCTCCGGTGGCGGGCCGTTGTTGACCCCCCGGCCCCAGGCCCCGCCAACATGGCGGCGGATCAAGCGTTGGCGACCTGCTTGAGTCCTGGCGAGGGTGTGCTCCGGCTCTACCGGTGGAGTAGCCCGACGGTCTCGTTCGGTAGGAATGAACCAGCGGAGGGGCTCTATGACCTCGACGCAGCAAGGCGGGCCGGTATCGACTTTGTGCGGCGTCCGACTGGAGGACGCGCGGTCCTGCACGATCGAGAGCTCACCTACGCCGTCGTGATTCCGATCACCGCAGGCATGAGCGTCCGGGCTCTCTACAGACTCGTGAACCAGGGGCTTGTCAGCGCAATGGCTTCACTTGGCGTGCCAGCGTCAATGGCACCAGGCGGTTCACCTGCGCTCTCCCTTGATGCGGGGCCGTGTTTCCAGCATCCCTCTGAGGGGGAAGTGACGGTGTCTGGCCGCAAGCTCGTCGGGAGTGCACAGGCTCGGCTGGGGAGCGCTATTCTGCAGCACGGGTCGCTCTTGATCGGCCCAGGCCAGGAGCGCCTCGCGGACCTGTGCGGCGATGCGGATGAGGGTACCGCCCCGATCTGCCTCGAAGAAATCCTAGATGTGGTGCCTTCCTGGGACGTTCTTGTAGAGGCAGTTGTGGTAGGATTGAGCGGAGTGTTGGGAGGGGAATGGCATCGGTCGGGGCCCTCGGAGGCCGAGCGGGCGGAATCAAGGGTCTTGGACACACACTATGCGTCAGACAGTTGGATTTGGCGGAGATAGCTGACTCGCAGCCTATGAGTCAGCGCCATATGTGCCGAGAGCGGAGGGTAGCGACATACGACAGTAGAACAGGGGAGTTCTAGCCGCCGCGGTGCAAGCACAGGTCTTCAACCTTCTCCAGGACCTACAAAAAGAGTTCGGCCTGACGTACCTCTTCATCGCCCACGACCTGGCCGTTGTGGAATACGTGAGCGATCGGGTGGCTGTCATGTATCTGGGCAAGATCGTGGAGACTGCCACCTCCCAAGATCTGTATCGGTCGCCGCAGAATCCCTATACGAGAGCCTTGCTTTCGGCGGTGCCGAGGCCCGACCCGAAAACGACTCGTGCACGCGAGCGTATCGTGTTGTCAGGAGACGTGCCGAGCCCGATGAATCCTCCGTCCGGATGCCCTTTTCATCCCCGATGTCCGCATCGGGGGAAGGACAAAATGTGTAGCGGGGAGGTTCCTCGGTTGGAGGAAAAGGCGGCAGGCCACTATGCGGCCTGCATAAAAGAAGGAATGCCATAAGAAGATGTTGCTGACTGGCCTTGACAGGGTTGTCGGGCCGCTCCACAATGTCGGTCTTCTTGAAAACAAAGGATGTCCCGGTAGCCTTTTTTCTCAGCCCGGGGCTGGTGGTAAAAAAACATTTTATGCTGGAGGTCCCTTTGGTCGGTGTAATGCGTGTCTACAGTGCCGTGCTACAGATTCCCGGGTTGGATGGTGCCCCGGACCAGTCTCTGTCAGAATTGGCGGCGGACCTTTGGGTCGACATGGGCTTTATGCGTGTGCCTTTGGCACTCTGCGTGGTTATCGGAGCAGTCGTGATCGTCTGGAAGTTCTTCGATCTGCTTATGAAGTCTTCTCGGACCAAGAAGATCCTCGCCGAGGTCGACGAGCTCCTGGCCCAGCACCGGATCGAAGAGGCGCTTGAGGCCACTCGGAATTCCGACGCCCCCGCAGCCAACATTCTCTATGCCGGACTGGATCGGCACGAAGAGGGTACTGAGCGCGTGATGAAGGCCATCGAGAATCAGGGTCTCATCGAGCTGAGCAAGCTTGAAAAGGGCCTGGTTGTTCTGGCGACCCTCACGAACGTTGCGCCGCTGCTCGGGTTCCTCGGAACGGTGGTCGGCATGATCATCGCCTTCCAGTCCATTGAGGCCGCCGGTGAGGTTGAGGCGACGCTCGTGGCTGGCGGAATCAAGGTGGCACTGCTGACCACGGCGGCCGGACTCGTGATCGCCATTCCGGTTAGTATTTCGCACAACTTCTTCGTGTCGCGTATCGATAGCTTGGTTATCGACATGGAAGAGTCGGCACAGAAGATGATCGATGCTCTCCACGCCATGGAGGCGGATCGCGCGGCTGGCTAAGTCCAACGCACGCTCGATGAGCATAGGGGGCCGCCCGATGGGGCGGCCCCTTTTTTGTCTTCGGCAGGTCTGTGCAGTCGACGACTCGCGAACTTCTGTGGCGCCACACTAGTATCCATGGTCGGTTGGTTCGATCAGCACTCTACTCTAGGGATCACCAGCGGTGAGATTCGCCGGAACATTTCTGCTTCTTTGCCTTCTCTGGGCCGGTACTCCGGGTCCGCACACCCAGCGGTCGGCTTTCTCTAGAGGCGACGTCCTGCTGGATTCAGCTCGGGCGGAACTCGACGCAGGGCGGTTTTGGCATGCGAGCCGTCTGCTTCGAGGCAGCGACTCGGAGGGCGTGGACCCGTCTGTGGACCCTTTAGCTGTGCTTCTCTTGGCAAGAGCGGATGCGGGGTGGAAGAATTGGTCCGGCGTGGTAGAAGGGCTCGACGGGGCCGTGTGGCTGGACCAGCTGGAGGGGGCGGAGGGAAGAAGGCTGTTGGCGAGGGGGCATGAGGCGGCTGAGCGCTGGGGCCTCGCCGCTGACCATTTCGGTCTTTTCAGGATCCGTGAGCCGTCAGGTGCCGTCGGCGCACCCGAGGCGTCGCGCGAGGCTCGTTCAGCGGCGCGAGCCGGTCGCTGGGAAGTCGTCTCTGAGGCGATCAAGATGGCGGGCCGGACATCGTCAACGCTGGTGGGTTGGACAGCTTTGGAGGTGGCGGACTGGGCTTCGGACAACGGGGACTTGGAGCATGCGCTCGCGATGCTCAGATGGATTCACCGTGACTCGCTGGCTGCTGATGCGGCGTGGGACCTCAAGCCGCGAGCGCTTCTGGCGGCGGGGGACTCCACCAGGGCCCTCGAAGCATACAGGTCTACGCTGGACGTCGAGACTTATGCGTCCCGTCGCGGCCGGTCGTTCACCGCGATCGGAAGGCTGGAGGTGGCTAGGGGTGACTCCGTCGCCGGGCGTGAGGCGCTCCTGGCGTCGCTCGCGGCCTATCCTCGCGGCGCAAGCGGGGCGCGTGCCGCGAGTAGTCTGATCGATATCGGCGGGCTCGACCAAGAACTCGCTCTCCTGTCCGCTCAGACACTGGACCGAGCGCGCGACAATCGCCGTGCATTGGAGGCTTTCCGGCTCTACGAAACGCAGAGGGCCGACTCCGCCCCATCAGATCCGTCCCTTGACCTGGATATTGCTCGCCTCTTATCGGCTACCGGGCGGTACGATGAGGCCGTGCGTGACCTCCGGGTACTCGCAGAGACGGAAGACCCCGAGTTCGAGCTCCGAGTGCTGGACCAGTGGCTTCAGACTCGGAGGCGGCAGGGCCGTAGGGACGCCGCTCGCACGATCCAGGGTTGGATCATCGAACGGTTCCCGGAGAGTCGGCAGGCCGTCGACATCGTCTTCGCGTGGGCTGCTGCTGCCCAAGACCGGGGAGAACACCCAGAAGCCCTTGCTGGCTTCCAGAGAGCCATGAAGATGGCGCCCACCTTCGGCTCTGCGGGCCACGCGCGCATGCGCCTGGGGCAGATGCATCTTCTTGCCAACGAGGTGGAGTCCGCCGCGCGTGTCTTCCAGCAGTACCTGACCGACTCTCCGCAGGGGCAGCGTTGGGAGCAGGCCGCGTTTTGGGCGGCTCACAGCCTGGAGGCCTTGGAAAGGGGCACGGAGGCGGAGGAATACTTAGATCGGATACAAACAGAGAATCCCATCTCCTACTACGGGGCGCTCGTTTCGGAGATCTCAGGTAAGCCGTTCGACCCGAACGTTCAGGAAGGGCCCTCGTCTGAGCCGGCGGATTGGCTGAGAGGGGGCTTGGGTACGTTGGACATGCTCACGCAGGCGGGCCTGGAAGACGCCTCCGAGAGTCATGTGCGATACCTTATCGACCGGGCAGAGAGTTCGGTGCCGTCGAGTCTAGACTTGGCGGATGGCCTGATCGCGCGCGGATTTACCATCGACGGAATCAATATCGGCTGGAGACTGCTTCGAGAGGGTAGTCCCTACACCCGTCGATTGCTTCGGGTGTTGTATCCGTTCCCCCACCGAGAGATCGTGACCCGGGAGGCCGCTGAGGCGGGCATCGAGCCGCTCTTCCTCGCTTCCTTGATCCGACAGGAGTCGGCGTTCGCTCCGGCCATCAAGTCTCCGGCGGGGGCGATTGGGCTGATGCAGGTCATGCCGGAGACCGGAGAGGAGCTCGCAAGGGGTCAGGGCATCCGGGGATTTACCGCCGAAAGCCTGGAAACGGCCGAGATCAATCTTCACCTAGGAACAACGTTCTGGGTGGACATGAATCGTCGGTATGGGGAAGGCAATCTTCCGTTGGCGCTGTCAGCTTACAACGCCGGTCCGACGCGAGCGCGACGCTGGCGCCGCCTCCCGGAAGCCGAGGAACCCCTGCGCTTCACCGAGCGGATCCCGTTCGACGAGACCAGGGGATATGTAAAGAACATCACGCGCAATATGCACGTGTATCGTTTCCTCTATGGGCAAGACTGAGGCCCTACGCCCGTTCTGGGGAGAGCGCTTGACGGTGGGACCGGCACCGACACAACCTAGAAGTGCGGGTCGGCAGATCCGGTCGGCACCCTCAGTTGACCGCGAGCCCAGGGTATCGGGGAGCTAGTGTTTCATACTGCGCAAGGAATACCGGTATGTCCAAAGGGACGGTCAAGTGGTTCAACGATTCGAAGGGTTACGGCTTCATCTCACAAACGGAGGGTGAGGACGTCTTCGTTCACTTCTCCTCGATGGTGGGGGACGGCTTTCGCACATTGGCGGAGGGCGAGGAAGTCGAATTCGAACTGGCCACGAACGACAAGGGGTGTCAGGCTGCTAATGTGATCAGGGCCTAGCGACCTTCCTGTCCCGGTACAAACGCCCCGCGGACCTTTCGGCCCACGTGGCGTTTTGTTGTCATCCGCCTCGACGTAGACCGTGTTGCCTCGCTCCGTCGCGCTGAAGTCCATGTCCTCGAAGATCTCGGTGGCCCACTCCATGTCCGAGGCCTCCACATAAGCCTGGACTCCGATGAACTGGTCCGAGCTGTTTTCTAGGACCACGTCGGCGTCCGCGAGATTCACCTCGAGTCGTCCGTCATCGACGTCGAATCGACGAGAGAATACCTGCTCGCCGAAGGAGATGTGACGTAAACTGCGCCGTGCGTCCTTCTGTTCCGCCACCACCTGCGTCCCTTACGGGCTGCCGTGTGCCGAGAGGCGAGTCTGAATTCTTGCGCCCGCGATACCCAGAAGAGCAAGACTGGCGATACCTGCTATCAGAAGTTTCGTTCGTGAATTCATCGTCTTCCCCGCTTCGAGATGGAGCCTCCTTGTGCTCCGTGTTGGACGGCGGGAAGGGCATGAGGGTTGGACCGGCGCGGACACGCATTGTCCTGCTGGCCGCTCTTGGGCGCCTGGTCTAGATTCCGTGACCCATGACACCTCCGCGACCCCTGCCTTCTTAGGCAATGGACGTCCCCACCAAAGAGGCACCGCGCCTCTTCCTGATCGATGCGTACGCGTTGATCTACCGGGCGTTCTTCGCCTTCATTAACCGCCCCTTGACCAACTCCCAAGGGGAGAACACGTCAGCACCCTTCGGCTTCGCGAACTTCCTGATCGAGATTCGGGACAAGTATCAGCCGGACTATCTGGCCGTCGTCTTTGACGCCGGCAATAGCCACCGCGAGGAAGTTTATCCGGAATACAAGGCCACTCGTGAGAAGATGCCCGACGAGCTCCGTGCGAGTCTTCCGAGGGTCAGAGAACTCGTGGCGGGGTTCAACGACGCGCTGGTGGAGTTGGAGGGATACGAGGCCGATGACGTCATTGGCACCCTGGCGGTGAAGGCTCGTGACGCCGGTCTCGAGGCGGTGATTGTGTCCGGTGACAAAGATCTCTATCAATTGGTCGGCCCGGGGATTCATCTCTTGAACCCCGGCCGAGGCGGAGCCCACGGCGTGGCGGCCGAGTGGGTTGATGAGACCAATGCACACGAAAAGTTCGGTATCCCGGCAACCAAGGTTATCGACTACTTGGCGTTGATCGGTGATTCGTCGGACAACATTCCCGGGGCTAGAGGGGTGGGGCCCAAGACGGCTCTGAAGCTGCTGGAGGAGTTCGGGAGTGTCGACACGATCTTGGAGAGGGCCGAGGAAATCTCTGCGAAGCGTGCACGCGAGTCGCTCACAGAAAACGCGGATGCAGTACGCCTGTCCAAGCAGCTCGTGACCATCATGACCGACCTCCCGGTGGAGTTGGATCTGTCTGTGCTCAAGGTTCAGGAGCCCGACAAGGAGAGGTTGCACCGCTTTTTCGTGGAGATGGAGTTCCGCCGGCTGATGGAACGTTTCGCACCTCCCGGTGCGGCCGGCGACACCCTCAGCCCAGTTCCGTCTCCTCCGCAGGGTCACGCGACTCAGGCTCCAGCGGTCACGGGAGTCGCTGGATCAGCCGGATCAGCGCAGGCGGCTGCTTCCGGAGCTATTGCCGCAGCCGAACCCTTGAATTGTGTGCTGGTCACCGAGCCGGACCAAGTGCTCGAGTTGGTCGGCCGAATCCGTAGGACCGGCCGCCTAGCACTTGCCGTGCACACAGCGTTTCCGGATGCACACCGCGCCGGGTTGGTTGGGTTGGTGCTTGCAGTCGACCCTGGGGAGACCTTCTACCTTTCCTTCGATCATGTGCCTCAGGGTGAGCCGACTCTGGCTTTTGAGTCCGTTGGCATTACGAATCTTCCGAGCCTGGATGCTCCAGAGCTGAGTGCGCTGGTCGAAGTCCTGGAGGATCCGGAGATCGAGAAGGTCGGGGCTGAACTGAAGGCCTCGGCCGTAGCCCTCAAGCGGTTCAGTGTTTCGCTGTCGGGCGCCAGCTTCGACGTGACCATTGCTTCCTATGTACTCGATCCTGGCCGCCGGGCGCACGACCTTGGGGCCCTCTGTCAGGACTTTCACGGCTTCTCGCTCCCGCCGTACAACGACATCGTCGGTACGGGTAAGAAGCGGGTCAGCTTCGCTGAGATAGAGCAAACGGTCGCCGGGAACTATGCCGGACGACAGGTGGATTCGGCTCTGCGATTGGCCGAGCGGTTTACGAGTGATCTCGAAGCGCAGAGCCTCAGCGGGCTCTTCAACGACCTGGAGATGCCCCTCGTCCCCGTCCTGGCAAAAATGGAACGGGAGGGGATTCGCATCGACCCCGACTTCTTTCAGGAGATGAGTGAGCGCTTGGATCGCGACCTTACCCTCATCCGCGAAGAGATCCACAAGGTGGCCGGGGAGGAGTTCAACCTGAACTCGACACCCCAACTACGAGAGATCCTTTTTGAAAAGCAGGGGCTCCCGGTCATCAAGCGGACGAAAACAGGACCTTCGACTGATTCATCGGTGCTTGAGGAGCTGGCGACCCAAGGCCATGAGATCCCACGCTTGATGATGGAGTACCGCGAGCTCGAGAAGCTCCGTTCGACCTATGTCGACGCGTTGCCCCAGTTGGTACTCCCCCGCACGGGACGGATTCATACGCGCTTCAATCAGACGGTGGCGGCTACTGGCCGCCTCTCCTCGAGCGATCCCAATCTTCAGAACATCCCCATCCGTACTGAGTTGGGGCGTGAGATCAGAAAGGGCTTTATTCCGGCTGAGGGATACCTCTTTTATGGTGCCGACTACTCTCAGGTTGAACTCCGGATTCTTGCCCACTTTTCCGGCGACGAGCCTCTGGTTTCAGCGTTCCGCGACGGCATCGACGTCCACAAGCAGACGGCCTCGGTCATCTTCGACATCCCGCTCGACGAGGTGACGGCCGATCAACGGGGGCAGGCCAAGACTATCAACTTCGCCACGCTGTACGGGCAGGGCCCCTTTTCTCTCGCTCGGCAGCTCGGTATTGGGCGAGACGAGGCCAAGGCGTTCATAGAGCAATACTTCGAACGCTTCAGCGGAGTTCGTTCGTATCTCGACGAGCAAGTCGCCAAAGCCCACAAAAGCGGTTTTGTGGAGACTCTCATGGGTAGGCGCCGTTACGTCCCGGAGCTGACGGCCAAGAACTGGAATGTTCGGCAGTTTGGTGAGAGGGTTGCTCAGAATACGCCCATTCAGGGCACCGCCGCCGATATGATCAAGAAGGCCATGCTCGACGTTTCCCAGGCATTGGCCGAAGCCGACACAGGCGCGCGCATGCTACTTCAGGTCCATGACGAGCTGCTGTTCGAGGTGCCCGTGGGCGAGGAGGAAGCGCTGGCCGAACTCGTGGTCGCCCAAATGGAGGGCGCCATGGAGCTCAACGTTCCGTTGGTCGCCGAGGGTGGCGTGGGAACGTCCTGGTACGACACCAAAGGGTAGGCCGACAACCGATCAGGTCTACCGCATCGCGGTCTCGTGTAGCCATCCAAATGCCCGTCTCCCTCCCTCACCTTTCTGTTCCAATCCAGCCCACTGAAGGAAGCGGAATCGTCTGTCCCTTCCCCATGGCCGGAATACCACACGTGGGAGGAGCAGAATGAGCCGTACCGTCAACAAGATCACGCTCGTGGGCAGCGTGGGCAGAGACCCTGACGTCCGGGAGACCAAGAGCGGCACCAAGGTTGTCCATCTATCGCTTGCGACCAGCCGTCCGCCGTTCGGGGAAGAAGCCGAAGAAAGAACGGACTGGCACCGTCTCACGTTCTGGGCTCGTTTGGCCCAGTTCACCGAGGACAACGTGCGGAAGGGCGACCGTATCTATGTGGAGGGTCGCGTGGGATACGACACGTATGAGAGGGATGGGGTCAGCATCCCCTCCGCCGACGTGAACGTCAGGGGGCTCGTATTGCTCTCGTCGAAGGAGAGCGAGGTGGTGGAGGCAGCGGCGTAGCAGGTTCGGGCATCCGCTCAGCGTTTTCCCCCGGGGGAAGCCCTCCCCTCTTCTACAACCACTCCCAGAAACGTCGTTGTACCGACAGGACGAATTCCCATTCTCCGCCCTCGTTGAGCCCGCGCCCCGCGTCGAGGTGAAGCAGGTCCCATCCGATCCCGATGCCCAATCCTGCGGAAGTCTTGAAGCCGCGCGTGCTCTGGGCTGGCCACCCCTCAGGTAACGATCGACTACCGAAGCCGGTCTTTCCGGTGACCCCGAAAGCCCTCAAGGACAACCAGGGCGCGAAGACGTGCCGCGAGCCTTCGATTCGCATGAGTAGCATCTGGTCACCGACGAAGGAGCGATATGCATAGCCTGGAAGGGTATGGCGACCCCCCATGAGGTAGAGGGATTGCACCGGACTAGTCTCGGACGAAAGCCCCAATAGGACGCTGCCCTCTATTGTGGCCTGGGACCAGTTGAGTTGACGAACGACCGTCGACTCCCACCAGAGTGAAGCGTAGCTCTGCCCTTTGAACTCGCCGACGCGAGCTTCGGCAGAGGTCGTGATACCGCGGCCGTCCTGCCTTCTGGCATAGGAGGCCTCTAGTGCCCACCCCTCTCCTTCGTCGATGGGCAGAACAGATCGATACGTCCCCGTCCCCGTGGGTCTCTCGGGGGCCACGTTCTCCCCGGAACGATGGCGCTCCAGAATACCGGTCAGGCGCAAAGTGCCCAACGACCCGACCAACCAGTCGTACTTCAGTTCGGCGCTGGAGGAGAAATACGGATCCATGTAGTCCTCGCCGGCCAGCAGGCCGCCCAAAGAGTTCAGTGATGGGCTGGCCCCGGGTAGTCGACCGCTCGCGTCCTTCACTTCGTTCCATCCGAAGCGGAGGCCCGGCCCTGGACTGGACGGCACCTGGGCGAGGGTGGCCGAGACCTGGCCTTTACCACGTCCGAAGGCATAGCCCCCATTCGACTTCAGCCTCCAGGCAGGTCCCAGCATCGAGGCCACACCACCTCCCACGAAAGACCCCTCCGCTCGGTTGTACCTGTAGATTGAGGAAACGAAGGGCACGTACAGTCGAGACGGCTTGAGTCCACTGACGTATCTACGGCCTGCGACCTCTACCGCCCGCTTGCGAATGCTCTCAATGTCGGTGGACGTCTCCAGGCCCTGTTCGTCGAGCTGATCGTACAGTCCGGCCTCGAAAGGAAAGTTCTCCCTGACGAGTTGGGGCACCGATGACACGGGTCCGCCCGCGAAGGTCTGGTCGTCCAACGGCGGATTGAACAGATAATTCCGAATCTCGAATCGGCCACGAATCACGCTGCCGGCCAAGAAATCGATAACGGGGAGTTCCCTCCTCAACTCGACCTCTTGGCGGTACGGCAGCCAGTACTTGCCGTCCCAAACCGAGTTGTCCATCGAGATGCGGATGTAGTCCAGGTTGCCATCAACGTAGGACGCGGGGGTGAACGTGAAGTTCATCCTGACGATTGCGCCCGAGCCTCGTTGCAGGAAGAGGGTCCCGATCACTCCTGGAGCGTCGGGATTTTTGGGCCGCACCTCTAGCTCGTATACACGGATATCCGAATTGGGGCCCGGTAGGGAGACCGTGAGGGAGTCGGCCAGGCGGAAGTCGTACACCCGCTCAGCGGCCGGCGCCGCTGGATGGGTTACGGCGGCCACCTCGTCTCCGTCGCCCAACCGGATCAGGTCCCCAAAGTCGTCCTGAACCACGGTCAGGTGGTCCAAGTGATACTTGATGCTCGTCGGAAGCTGTTTCTCGTCCCGGAGTCCGACCACGCGCTGCTTGGCTTCATTCGGGGCTCGCCAGAAGAGCTCGAGGGCGATCTGGTCGGTCTTTACTAGGCTGCGTTCATCGGTGTCGGGTCGGTCGAGGAAGAAATAGACGTAGCCCCTAGCGTCCGCCTGATAGGCATGCAACGTCGAATCGACCGCCGTGGCCTGTCGGAGGTCCCTAGCCTGTGCCACCAGTTCGAGCGCCCTCGTGCCGTTCCAGTCGCCGCCGGACTGCGCGTCGAGTCCCGGCGTGAAGAATAGCCAGAGTAGGGAAGTGGCGGTGCTGAGATGCCACACCCTGGTTAAGAGGGATGGGCCGTGCCTGTGGGTCATGCAGATCGTACGCCCCCCCTACGAGCCCGGTTCCCTGCAGCCTCGACCGGAACGTCGCGGGCGATCGCTGCCTACACACCGGACGAAAAAAAAGCCCCGTCCGCAATCGGACGAGGTTTTTTTAACCAAACGGAGGCTGAGCGTCAGTTCGCGCTCCAGAATCCCGAAAGAGAATCGCCGTGCGGGCTCTCTCTGAGCTTTTCGAACGCACGGTTGCGAATCTGTCGAATTCGTTCGCGCGTTACTCCCAGCAAAGATCCGATTTCTTCCAGCGTGCGCTCTTCGCCGTCGTCGAGACCGTAGTAGAGATAAAGGATCTTCCGTTCCCGCTCGGTGAGGTAGCTGTCGAACATCGTCTCGAGAAAGTCACGACGGGCAATCGCCTCGACGTCCTCTTCGATGTCGGTCGCTTCGGCTCCCGCAAACCTTTCGCCGAAGCTGGCACTGTTGCCGTCGCTTCGATCGATGGGAGCGTCGAGACTGAGCTCACTGGCGGCGACTCGGCGGAGAGCGCGGATGGTTTCGATGGGCTCTTCCATCTCGCGCGAGATCTCTTGGATGGTCGGCGAGCGTCCCAGCTGCTGCGTGAGCGCCGTATCGATCCGTGCGAGTTTGGCCAAGTTCGAATTTTGGTTGAGCGGGATGCGGACTGACCGCGTCTGCTCTGCCAGAGCCTGAAGCACGGTCTGTCGGATCCACCAGACGGCGTACGAGATAAATTTCACGCCCTTGTCCGGATCGAATTTCTTCACCGCCTTGAGAAGCCCCTCATTGCCGATGCATACCAACTCGGCGAGCCCAAGACCGCGACCCTGGTACTTCTTCACATAGGAGATGACGAAACGGAGGTTGGCAGTGACGAGGCGCTCAGCGGCCTCCTTGTCACCGATGCGGGCACGGCGAGCCAGGGCGCGTTCTTCCGCGGGATCCTGGATGAGTGGGTATTTCTCGACGTCTTGCAGATATTGATCGAAGGAGTCCAGGCCTCGGGAAGTCGAAAACATTCGTTCCGGGCGCCTCGTTTTGGAGTGAGAGGGGGTCTTCTATTTGCAAAAACGTTTTGCCCTCAGCATGAAGCGACCCACTAAACGAGGCGGCGAAAAGGGCTTAACCCGAACCATGCGAAAGGGTGTGAAACTTATAAAGGTGTGTTTGCGGAGTCAAAGGTTTTCTTTGGAGCCGTAGATCTAAGCCACGAACGAGGACGAAACCGCCAAAGTGGCAGCGTGCTGAGGCTTGAAATGAACCCGAGACGTGCCCTTTCGTGCATCCTTGTTAACGCCGACTGCGGCTCAGCTGAAAGTCCGCCGGCCCCCGGAGTAGCCCGAGCAGCTCGGACGCCGTTACCCGAAATACGGGCTCGGTAAACGCGTCGGGTCCGTTGATCGGAAACGCCAGATCGATTCGCATGACGCCGCGGGTGCCTCCGGGGAAACCGATACGGAGGCCAGCCCCTGCGCTCACCCCCAGGCCGGAGCCGGAGCCAAAAGGCGCTTCGCCTCGCCAGACCGCCCCGGCGTCTACGAAGGCAGTCAGCCCCAAGTCGAAGAGCCCGCCGCCGGGCGACCACAGGTACATACGGTCCTCGAGAGACGCCATCAGACGACGGCCTCCCGGCGCATGGTCCTGCGTGTATCCCCTGAGATTGGAGGCTCCCCCCAAGGTCAGCTGGAAGGGCACGGTCATGGACCACCCGGACCCGCCTGACACGCGGGCGAAGAAGGTGTGTCTATGAAGCGCCGCTGGCTGCCAATACGTGAAGATGTCGATCTCACCGATGGCGTCTCGCCATCCCTCGCGCGGACCGCCGTAGACCCGACGAGCTTGAAAGGCCACAGTTCCCGCTAGTACCCACCGCCCTGGGGCCAGTCCTCCAAAAACACGGACACTTCCGAAGAAGTCGTTGTCCTCTTTCTCTATGTCCGGGCCCAGGAAGCCGAGGCTGCGGCCGAGCGTCAACGTCGCCTCGCTTCCGACCGGTACGTCCTGAACACCGCGTAGCGCGTCGAGGCCCGCCCGTCGCTCAAAGCGTAGGTGTCGCTGACCGAGTGTGAGGTTCAGGCGCGTCGCCGATGTGCCCTGGATCTGCGACGAGATGGGTCCAGACAACTCCGTCGGGGCCGGTTCAGTGTTCGCGAAGTCTCTATTCCGCACGACTTCTGGGCCATCGGCGAATCGCGCGAAGTCGAGGTTTTCCCGGGAAATGCCGATCCCGAGTGTCGTCAGCCGACCCGCCTCACCCAGCCTTCCCGCGACGGTTAACACCGTTCGTTCCCTCAAGAACGGAGCGACGACGTGCGTATACTCGCCGCCGTCCGGAAGGGAGTACGCGAAGAGGTCTTCTCTGCGAGTGTAGAACTGGGTGGCGGCATAACGTCCGACTTCACCGACGAACGGGTATACGAACGCCTGTTGGAAGAAAGGACCGACGCGGGTCTCGCCGGCGCGAAGCTGGGCGTCCCATCGAGTACCTAGAAAGCGGGCCGTCTGGAGTTCGCCCCCAATTTCACGAGCCTCCCGGCGTTCGCGGTAGAAGCCGCGCGCCGAGATCCCCTTGCCGAGCACATTCTCTTCGGTCACGTCGAGCCCGTTGAACTCGTATCCTTCGTCGAAGCGTGCCTTGACCGTCACCTGAAGGGTCCACTCGTCCTGCGTATCCACAATCACATGAACCGATCCGTCGGCCTGTGGCACCGCGAAGACATCCACACTAGCGATGAAGCCCAGCTGGCGAATGATCCTTTCCGATTCGGAGGCTAGGAATGCGTCGTAGCAATCGCCGACCCGCAAGAGGATCTCCCTACCGATAAAGTCTTCGTCGGTCTCCATGTGGAGCCAGTTGGCGAAGTCGAAGAACCAGCCGAAGGACTTGCCGCTGGAGAGATTGGCGGTGTCAAAAACCGGACGGCTGTTGACGAAAATGAAGGAAATTCGGCCCTCGGCACATTCCTGCCCGACTAGGCTGCTCGGGGTCGCGGCCCCCAACGCGGCGATCAGGATCAGTGCTCTACAAAAACTATGGGCCATCTACTCTCCAGCGGTGGTGATTGACACTCGGTCTTGCCCGGCTAACCTAAACGTTCCCTCTGCGTAAGGCTTCCGAATGGATGCTCGTAGCAAAGCAGCCTTGGATTATCATACCAAGGGCCGGCCCGGCAAAATAGAAGTCATTCCCACCAAGTCCCTCGGCACCCGGAGGGAACTGTCGCTCGCCTACAGTCCGGGAGTCGCAGTCCCCTGTCTCGAGATCTACGAACGGCCGGACGACGTTTTCAAGTACACGGCACGAGGCAATGTGGTCTCGAATGGTACGGCGGTGTTGGGCCTCGGGGATCTCGTCACGTTGGCAGCGGTAGACGCGCAAGCCTGATCTAAAGAAACTTAGCTGCGCTTTGCTTGACGGTACGGCACGTTTTCGCACTGAGATCCACTGAAAAGAAGGAATAGAGGGAGCGATCCATGGCGACACAGACCGAGGGCACTCCGTCGGTGATTGGCGGGCAGGTTTCGGCCCGCGCCGGGCTGAAAACCCACGGGCTCGAGCCCCAAAGGGACGTGCACTGGAATCTCTCTCCGGCCCAGCTCTATGAGCAGGCCCTGGCGAGAGGCGAAGGGCGACTGGCCCACATGGGTGGGTTCACGGCAGTTACGGCCCCGCATACGGGGCGCTCGCCAAACGACAAGTTCACTGTGAAGGAGTCCGCGACCGGAGATAGCGTCGATTGGGGTGCAGTGAATGTGCCTATGAGCGAGGAGCACTTCTGCGCGCTGCGCGAGGAGGTCATTGCATACCTGAACGAGCAGGAGCTATTCGTGCGGGACGCTCGGGCGGGTGCTCATCCAAGCCACGGACTCAACGTGCGGGTGATCAACCACAAGGCGTGGCACAACCTGTTTGCCTACAACATGTTCCTGCGCCCCTCGGAAGAGGAACTCGTGAACTTCCAACCCGAGTTCACCATCCTGCATGCGCCGGGATACCTCGCCGATCCCGAGAAGTACGGGACCAACAGCGGCACGTTCATCGTCGTGAACTTTCAGGAGCGCCAAGTCCTGATCGGTGGTTCGAATTACGCCGGTGAGATGAAGAAATCGATCTTCTCGGTGTTGAACTACATGCTGCCCGACCAGGGTGTGCTTCCGATGCACTGCTCCGCCAATGTGGGCGACGACGGGGTGACCGCCCTGTTCTTTGGCCTGTCGGGCACGGGCAAGACCACCCTCTCGGCCGACCCGGAACGGGGACTGATCGGGGACGACGAACACGGCTGGGGTGACGGGGGGATCTTCAACTTCGAAGGCGGCTGTTACGCGAAGACCATAAAGCTGTCTCGGGAAGGTGAGCCGGAGATCTACCAGGCCACAAAGATGTTCGGGACCATTCTTGAGAACGTCGTTCTCGACGAAGACACCCGCGAGATCGACTTCAACGACGGCAGCCTCACCGAGAACACCCGGGCGTCATACCCGATCCACTACATCCCCAACGCCGTAGAGCCGAGTCGAGGTGGGCACCCCAAGAACGTGGTCTTCCTAACGGCCGACGCGTTCGGTGTGTTGCCTCCGATCTCCAAGCTATCTCCCGAGCAGGCCATGTACCATTTCGTTTCGGGCTACACGGCCAAGGTCGCCGGCACAGAGCGGGGGATCACCGAGCCGAAGGCCACCTTCAGTGCCTGCTTCGGTGCGCCGTTCCTGCCTAGGCATCCGGGTGAGTACGCCAAAATGCTCGGCGAGCGGCTGCGCGAACACGACTCCAACGTCTGGCTGGTGAACACCGGCTGGAGCGGTGGTGGCTACGGCGTCGGAAGCCGCATGAAGCTCGCGTACACGCGGGCCATGGTCAGCGCCGCCCTGGAGGGTGCTCTCGATAGCGTCGCCACCGAGGCCGATCCGGTGTTCGGATTGGAAATTCCGACCGAGGTGCCGGATGTGCCGACCGAGGTGTTGAACCCGAGGGGTACCTGGTCCGACGGCGCCGAGTACGATGCCGCCGCCCAGAAGCTGGCCTCGATGTTCAGGGAGAACTTCGGGCAGTTCGAGGCGTTGGTGCCGGACGGTGTGAAGGAGGCTGGGCCGAAGTAGGGCGGACTGTCTTAGCCGAGCCAGTAGGGATTCCGGATCGGCGCTTCTGTTTCGAGGTGGCCGTCATCCCTTGATGCTTTTAGCTGGTCCGACGCCTCCACTCTGCCTGCTGTTGTCAAGAATCGCTTATTCGCCGTACTCTTTGAGCCCGTAGATAGACGATTTGCAGGAGTGCCCACCCGCCCCTTACTGGCGCCCGGAGCTACCCGCCCTCGAACCGAGTGAACGAACGACATGGCGAAGTCCTATTGGCTCATGAAGAGTGAGCCGCACGTCTACTCCATCGACGACCTAAAGAAGGACAAGACGACCTACTGGGAGGGTGTTCGGAACTACCAGGCCAGGAACCACATGATGGCCATGGAGAAGGGCGACGAGGTCCTCTACTACCACAGTCAGCAGACGCCGCCCGGAGTAGTGGGCGTGTCTCGTGTCATAAAAAAGGCCTATCCGGACTTCACGCAGTTCGACAAGAAGAACAAGTACTTCGATGCGAAGTCGGACGAGGAAAAGCCGCGTTGGTGGATGGTGGACGTTCAGTTCGTTAAAAAGCTGAAATCCGAGGTCTCACTGCATGACATCAAAGCCGTGAAGGCCCTGTCGGATATGGTTCTGGTCAACAACTCTCGTCTTTCTGTTCAGCCAGTGCGGAAGAAGGAGTTCGACAGAATTCTGAAAATGGGTGAGGGGTGAGGGCGCAATGGGCGCATGGTTCCCGTGCGGTGCGGGACCGTGCCGTGTATTCTTGGGCGCCACGGAAAGCCCCGTCTCAAATGATGCCGCTCCATGGAGGACAGTCGTGATCGTCGACGTCAGATACCACCTTTCTTCCGGTGCCCTTGTGGCGCTGTTGGCCGTTTCTTTCATGGCCACGCCGGTCGCCGCTCAAATCCCTGACGAGTTCACCAACCTTCAGGTACTGCCTGAAGACATCAGCCGCCGTGAGCTGGTCGGAATCATGCGTAACTTCACGGCGGGTTTAGGGGTGAGGTGCTCGTACTGCCATCTGACGTTCCAAGACCGCGATGACGACTACGCGGCCGACGACAGGGCCCCGAAGGAAACGGCCCGCGAGATGATGGCGATGGTTCAGGCGATCAATGGCGATCATATCAACAGGTTGGCCAATCGGGGCGATCACAACCTCGAGGTCGGCTGTATCACTTGCCATTCAGGAAGGCCCCAGCCAGCCACACTCGACCAAGAAATGACTTGGGCTGCCGAGGAGGGTGGTTACTCCGCTCTCGAGGCGCGCTACAACGAACTGCGCGAGGAATACTTCGGAGGGGGTTCCTACGACTTTGGCCCTCGTCCGCTCGAAAGAGTGGCGCAAGCCCTCGCCAGAGATGATGCCGAGGCGGCGTTGGCCGTGGTGGACCTCAATCTCCGATATCATCCTGAGTCGATCGGCTCGTGGATGCTTAAGGGTCAAATCAATGCATTCGAAGAACGCACGGCGGCGGCCATCACAGCGTACGAGCGAGCCCTCGAACTGGCGCCGGGCGACGAAGACATCGAGAAAGCGTTGGCCAGGGTCACGGGCGGAGGGCTCTAAGCCATGACTGAAACAATGACGGCGAGGGAGACGGGTACCGAAACTCCGGTGGTCGGCCACTTCATCAACGGACGGTTGGTAGCGGATTCGGAGAACACTCAGGCCGTGTACGACCCGGCCGGTGGGGAGGTCGTCCGACGGGTTGCTCTAGCAGGGAAGGAGACCGTCGAGCAGGCGATTGCTGCAGCCCACGCGGCCTTCCCGGCCTGGCGGGACACACCTCCGGCCAAGCGAGCGCGCATCATGTTCCGCTACAAGGAGTTGCTCGAGGAGAACGCCGATCGCTTGGTGGCTTTGCTGAGCCAGGAGCACGGAAAGGTTCTCGAGGACGCGGCGGGGGAGCTGCAGCGTGGCATCGAAAACGTCGAGTACGCCTGCGGCGCTCCAGAGTTACTCAAGGGTGAACACAGCAAGAATGTCGGTCCGGCGATCGATAGCTGGTCCGAGTTTCAGCCGTTGGGTGTGGTTGCGGGCATCACGCCGTTCAACTTCCCGGCGATGGTCCCGATGTGGATGTATCCGATCGCGCTAGTGTGCGGAAACACCTTCGTGCTCAAGCCTTCCGAGAGGGATCCGAGCGCTCCCATGCTCGCTGCCGAGCTGCTCAAAGAAGCCGGCCTTCCGGATGGTGTCTTCAATTTGGTCAACGGCGGCAAGGAGGCGGTGGACACGCTCTTGAGCGATGAGCGCGTTCAGGCCATCAGCTTTGTGGGATCCACGCCCATTGCGGAACACGTGTACCGGACCGGCACCGCCAATGGGAAGCGAGTCCAGGCTCTGGGGGGCGCCAAGAATCACGCGATCGTGATGCCTGACGCCGACATGGAGAATGCGGTCAACGCGTTGATGGGGGCCGCCTATGGCTCGTGCGGCGAGCGCTGCATGGCGATCTCCGTCGTGGTGGCCGTCGGGCAGGAGACCGGCGATGCTCTGATCCAGGGACTCTCCGAGCGCATTGAGCACATGAAGGTTGGTGCCGGATGCGAAGCGGGGAACGATATGGGGCCGCTGGTAACGAACGAGCACTACGAGAAGGTCCGCGGTTACGTCGACTTGGGTGTGGAGGAAGGCGCGGACCTAGTAGTCGACGGTCGAGGTCTCGAAGTAGCCGGCCATGAGGACGGCTTCTTCCTCGGTGCCTGTCTCTTTGACAATGTGAAGCCTGAGATGCACATCTACGCCGATGAGATCTTCGGGCCAGTCCTCTGCATCGTGCGTGCCGAGACCATGCAGGAAGCCATGGACATCACGGATGCGCACGAGTTCGGCAACGGCACGTGCATCTTCACCCGCGACGGAGAGGCGGCTCGCTACTTCAGCGATCACATCAAGGCCGGCATGGTGGGGATCAACGTCCCCCTTCCGGTACCGGTCGCCTATCACAGTTTCGGAGGTTGGAAGCGCTCGCTCTTCGGTGACTTGTTCGCTTACGGACCCGATGGGGTGCGCTTCTACACCCGTCGCAAGACGATCACACAGCGTTGGCCATCGGCGGGTGTCCGGGAAGGCACAACGTACGCCTTTCCCAGCAGCACTTAGACTCCGGTCTGATCTGAGCCGATCGATCGAGTCGAGAGGCCATTTGGCATATCTGGGTTTGCCACCCCGCGCAACAACATTGGAGGTAGCATGGAGACCACCGTCGCTGAGACGATGTTGAAGAGCCAGGCCGTCATGGCGGGTCAGAGGGAATTCATCTTCCCTGCGGTCAAGGCGTTGTACGATGAGCCGGTCGTCATCGCTGAGGCCGAGGGTGTCCGTGTGCGGGACGTGGACGGTAGGGAGTACCTCGACCTGTTCGGCGGAATCCTCACCACGTCTGTTGGTCACTGCAATCCGAAGGTGGTGGCCCGGTCACAGGAGCAGATGGCCCGCCTTGGTCACACCTCTACGCTCTACGTGACCGAACCACAGGTCGAGGCCGCTCAGCGGCTCGCCGATATCGCACCCGGCCAACTCAGCCAGACCTTCTTCACGAACTCAGGTACGGAGGCTATCGAGACCGCCATTCACATGGCGTGCCTGCACACGGACCGGACGGAGATCATTGCGCTTAGGCAGGCGTATCACGGCCGTAGCTTCCTAGCCAGCAACATTACCGCAGTGAGTTCCTGGAGGCCCATGGCCAGCACCTTCCCGGGCATCAAGCACACGATCACCCCTTATGAGTACCGCTGCCCCTTCAAGCAGCCGTGCGATGAGAGCTGCACCGACGCGTTCATCAACGACCTCGAAGATGTCATTCGGACGACGACCAACGGTCGACCGGCGGCTTTCATCGTTGAATCGATCATGGGCGTGGGCGGATACATCGTGCCGCCCCCGAGATACCTCGAGCGTGCTGCCGAGGTCATCCGTTCGCACGGCGGACTATTTATCTCCGACGAAGTGCAGTCCGGCTTTGGCCGCTCCGGTGGGCGATGGTTCGCCATCGAGCACGCGGGTGTGGAACCCGACATCATGGTCATGGCCAAGGGGATCGCGAACGGGATGCCGGTAGGTGCGACGATCACCACGCCCGACATCGCGGCGTCTTGGAAGGCAAAGACGATCTCCACTTTCGGGGGCAGCCCCGTATCCATGGCTGCGATGGCTGCTACCCTCGAAGTCATGGTGGACGAGGATGTCCCGCAGCGGGCCAAGGAGCGGGGCGGACAACTCTACTCCGGCCTCATGGAGTTGTATGCGCGTTTCCGCTGGATCGGCGAGATTCGCGGGATGGGACTCATGCAGGCCATGGAGTTGGTGGAAGATCCCGACACAAAGGAGCCGTCCCCGCAGAAGACCAAGGCACTGCTAGAGGCGGCCAAGGCTGAGGGCCTGCTCATCGGAGTTGGAGGCCTTCATGGACACGTCATCCGTCTTGGACCGTCGCTGCTAATCACCGAGGCCGAGATGGATGAAGGACTCGAGCGCCTAGAGAGGGCCTGTCGACGCGTCGAGGCTGCCAGTGTCGGATAGCTTCGGCTCCTACACCAGACAGGAGACTAGTCCGTGACCGTCATCATCGCGGTTCTCGTCGTCTATCTGATCGTCCTTCTGGTCTTGGGCGCCTGGGGCAGCAAGTCGTCGGGGAGCGTCGCGGGCTACTACGTAGCCGAGAAGCAACTCCCGTCCTGGGTCATCGCTTTCAGCTCGACCTCGACTGGCGAGAGCGCGTGGTTACTCCTCGGCCTTACGGGCATGGGGTACGCCGTCGGAGTTCACGCTTTGTGGGTGATCCTAGGTGAGTTTATCGGTGTCTTGATCGCGTGGAAATTCGTGGCCCGGCCGTTCAAGGAGTACACGGACCGATACGACTCGATCACCGTCCCGGACTATCTGGAATCGCGCTTCCACGACGTCGGTCACGTGATGCGCGTCATCAGCATGGTCATCATCGTGAGCATGGTCACGGCCTATACGGCTGCTCAGCTAACGGCCTCCGGCAAGGCCTTCAGTTCCTTCCTGGAAACCAGCTATTCGACGGGGGTTTGGATTGGCGCGGCGGTAATCCTCTACTACACGTCCGTAGGGGGCTTCAAGGCTGTAGCCTATAGCGACCTGCTCCAGGGCGTTCTCATGCTCATATGCTTGGCGGTGCTCCCGGTCGTAGGAATCACGGCGGTAGGTGGATGGGTTCCAATGATGGACGGTCTTCGGGCCGAGGATGCGAACCTGTTGGGCTTGATGGGCGCCAACGGCTTCAGTCTGAGGGGTGTCATCGACGTCGCGGGGTTCATCGCGATTGGGCTGGCCTTCATGGGGGCGCCGCAGCTACTCACTCGGTTCATCGCGGCACGAGGACATCGGGACATCGTCCGCGGTGGTCGGATGGCAGTCTTCATCATCCTGATCTTCGATGTCGGTGCTGTGCTCGGTGGAATGGCGGGACGCGTGCTTTTCCCGGGACTCCTCGATCAGGAGACTATTCTTCCTGTGATGAGCAGCGAGCTCTTTCCGGCACTCTTCACAGGGATTTTCTTGGTGGTTGTTCTGGCGGCCATAATGTCCACCGTAGACTCGCTCCTGATCCTGGCGTCGTCTTCGGTGGTCAGGGACATCATGCAGCAGATCTACAATCCGGATATGAGCGAACGGAGGCTCTCGCTGGTTGGGAAAGGCGTCACGGTGGTCATCGGAGTTGTGGCTCTGGCGGCCGCGCTCACCGAAGCGCGAGCGATCTTCTGGTTCGTACTCTTCGCATGGTCGGGGTTGGCCAGTGCCTTCACGCCCGTCGTGCTCTGCTCTTTGTTCTGGAAGAGGACCACCAGGGAGGGAGCCATAGCAGGGATGGTAGGGGGATTCCTGGCCGCGGTCCTCTGGGTGCTGTTGTTCAAGGAGCAGTTCTTCGAGCTCTACGAGATGATCCCAGGATTCATCGTCGGTTTTGCCGCCACGATCGTAGTAAGCCTTGCGACTTCACCGCCTGAGGGAGCCGCCGAAGAAATGGACAGCGTTCACGAGGCCGTAGCGGCGCCGGCCACCGTCTAGCCGATCACGATTCCATCACCGAGCAGTCCTTCGATTTCATCGGAGGAGTAGCCGATCTCTGTCAGGACTTCGCGGGTGTGCTCGCCGGCTCGAGGCGGCACTGTTCTGGTGCGAGGCCTCTCGTTGTTCCACTGAACGGGAATCGCCACGTCCCGGTAGTTCGGGATCGATGGGTGGTCGACGGCCGGGAGCATACCGGACGCCGCGACTTGTGGGTCGCTCACCACAGCCGCCATGTCCTGGATCGGCGCGGCCGGGACGGAGTTCGCACCCATGAGCTCCCATAGTTCTTGAGTGCCGTACTGGCGGGTCTTCGCCGTGAGAATCGTGAAGAGTTTGTCACGGTTTTCTACTCGACTCGGATTGCTCGCATACAGGGGGTCACCGGACAGCTCGGGTAGGTCGAACGCCGCACAGAGCCGACCGAACAGGGCATCGCTACCCGCAGCGATCATCAGCTGTCCGTCGTTCGTAGGGAAGGCCCCGTAAGGCGCGATCATCGCGAAGCGAGATCCCATTGGCCCGGGAATCTGGCCGTCGGCCATGTGGCCCATTAGGTGATATGAAACCCATCCAAGCGCCGTATCCATGAGGGACGTCGACACGTGGCAGCCGTCTCCGGTGTCGGAGCGCTGGTGCAGGGCCGAGAGGACGCCCAGCCCAGCCCACATACCCGTGCCGAAATCCACTACTGAGCCCCCCACTCGTGCTGGCCCGCCATCCGGGTGTCCCGTGACCGACATGATGCCGCAGTACGCTTGCATGAGCGGATCGTAACCAGGGAGGTCCTTTAGGGGCCCGTTCGCGCCGTACGCGGACACAGACACGTAGATCAGCGAGGGACGCTTGGCCTTGACGGATGCATAATCGAGGCCGAGCCGCTCCACGACGCCTCCCCGGAGCGCTTGCACGAAAACGTCGGCCTCCTCGATGAGCCTCCAAACGATCTCCTTGCCCCGTTCTGTCTTCAGGTCGAGGCCCACGCTCCGCTTGTTTCGGTTCGCGGACAGGTAGAGTGGGCTGTCTTCTCCCCAGAAGGGCGGCCCCCACGCACGGGCGGCGTCCCCCTTGGGGGGTTCGATCTTCACGACCTCCGCCCCCAGGTCGGCGAGGATCTGGGTGCAGTAGGGCCCCGCAAGGTTCTGGGTTAGATCGACGACACGTATCCCCTCGAGCGACCGCGTCACGCGGGTGCCCCACGACTCGCTGCGACGGTGCGTTTTTCTCGCCGCGGCCGCCCGATGGTGCCGTTCTCCAGCCACTGTTTGGGGATGGCCGTTCGCTTCAGCTCCTCGGGGCGAAGTTCGAACCAGCGTGCCACGAGAAGGATATCGGCAGCTTCGTGAGGACGGAGTGCCGCAGGCCCTCGGTCGACGCTCCGGAAGACCTCTTCAACCGCCTTGGATACCCGGTTCCGGTCCCGCGTCGACCGCGGATACACGTAGTCACGTTGAATGCGGCCCCGTCGGATTAGGTAGATGCGATCGTCTCCAGCAAAGCCGGGCACGCGATAGAGGAACGTCCGGCTCTCGACGCGACCGCGGAAGGCGGCGAGCTGATCCTGAAAGGTCTGTAGGCGCTTGATGCGGTCGCGCAGGAGGCCGGCGCACTCGAAATCCATGCGAGCGACGGCCTCGTCCCTGCGGTGTTCAAGGCCGATCAGAGGCTCTCGGGTGCGACCGTCCAAGAAGCGCCGCGCCACTTCAGCTTGCCGATGGTAGGCTTCTCCGGTGCTACCGCCGCAGCAGGGAGCGAGGCAGCTGCCGAGTTGGGCCCGCATGCACAACGGTGTACGCCCGCCCTTGAAGATCTCCAATTGGTCGTCGAAGAAGACAGGTGTAGGTCCCGGACAGTCCCGGAGCCCCACGGCGTGCGCCAGCTCTCGCACGGTGGCCCCCATCTTCCCCACTGCCGGGAATGGGCCGAAGCACAGTGATCCGTCAGTGACGACCCTGGTCGCCGGCACAATCCGAGGAGCGATCTCGCGGGTCAGCTTTACGAAGGCGTAGATGCGCTTGTGTTGAACGTTGAAGCGCGGCTGCCAGCGCTGAATCAACTTCATCTCTCGAACCAATGCAGAGAATTCATTGGGGATGTATTCCCAGCGGATTCGACCCGTCTCACGGATCAGATTGGCGGCCTTGTCACCCGCGGGAGCCCGAAAATAGGAAAGGAACCGGGTCCTGACCCTAATCGACTTTCCTGCGTAGATCGGATGCCCGTCGACGCCGAGCATCTGGTAAACGCCGGGGCGGTTCTCGGCGTGGGTGCGAACGTGGTCCCGGAGGGCGGAGATCGGCACGTCCTCTAGGGATCGGGGTTGCAGGACTTTCGCTTTTCATTCGGTCAGTATAAGGGGCGTTGTCCCAAAGGGCCATTGCTCCCGATGGCGCCGCACCGCTAACGTCCGCCCATGCCTTCCGAGAGCCGAGAGCGGGTCGTTCGAGACCCCCTGTGGAACACGATTCGTCTGGATGCGACCGCCGTGCGCATCATGGATACGCGGGCCTTTCAACGGTTGCGCTACATCCGCCAGTTGGGTTTCGCACACCTGGTCTATCCCGGTGCGACGCACACCCGGTTCGACCATGCCCTGGGCGTCTATCACCTGACCGTGACCGCCATTCGACGCCTTGAAGAGGCGGGTCGCCTGCCCGACGATCTCGGGAGTGAGGCACTCTTGGTGCCATATGCGGCTCTTCTTCATGACATAGGCCACTACGCGTTCTCGCACGCTCTTGAGGAGTTGGAGTCCGATCTTCTCCCAGGCGACCACGAGGCGATCAGTGCACGCTTCTTCGAATCGCCGGAGCTGAACGACGCGCTGTCTAGTATCGCCCCGGACGCGGGCCCGAAGATCCACGATCTGATCCGTGGTCGGAGCCAAAATCCGCTGGCCGGTTTGGTGTCGGGAAGCCTGGATCTCGACAAGATGGAGTACCTCAAAAGAGACGCCCGGTTTTGCGGCGTGCCGTACGGGGAGGTGGACGTCGACCGCCTGCTCCAGGGGATAACGATTCTCAGTGATCCCGCGTCCGGTCGCTCCGAGGTGGGAGTACACGAAAAGGCGGTGGCTGCGCTCGAGTCGCTGCTGTTCGCCAAGTACCAGATGTTCAGAAATGTGTACTGGCATCACGGAGTGCGTGCGGCTACCGCTCTCTACAAGAGGATCGTAGACGAGGCGGTGCGAGACGGACTGCTGGACTCGGAGGAGCTGGTCGGTCCCACGGACGAAGAGTTGATTTACGAAATAAGCCGACGGGCTCAGGAGTCGGACAGCCTGGTCGCTGAACGGTTGGCAACGCGTTGGCTTCCTGCGCTCCGAACCAGGAAGCTTCCGAAGCGCGCGCTCGAAGTCACGGCAGCGGAGCTGGGTGACCGCGCAGTGGAAGATTGGGCCATTTCAGAGACCGCGATGAAGCGAGAGGTGGAAGACCAGCTTGCCGAGGAAGTAGGACTGGAGCCGGGCGAGGTCGTGATCGACTTTCCCGCCAAGCGCTCAATGTTTCAGTTGGACCTTCTCATCGAAAGGCGCACGGGCGAAGTGCAACGTCTTGGAATGGGTGGCCTGCCGGGGCTCATCGACTTGCCTCGTCTAGCCCAGGAGCTCTATACCACGACTCGGGTCCTCAGGGTGTTCACATTCGAGCGGCGGACATTGGACCGCGATCTGGTTCTGGGGCGCATCACCCGCCAGGCCTGATCGGCGACAACGATCGCCGGTGTCTCGGGACTATCAGTCCGCCTCGTGAAGTGCCAGAAAACCGACTGTCATATTATCGGGAGCCCCTCGTTCATTGGCTTCCGCGGTTAAGCTTGCCGTGGCATCCTCGAGACCGCCCAACGTGAGGTTCTGCTGGGCCTCCTCGAGCTCTGCATCAGTCACAAGCCCGGCAAGGCCGTCTGTGCAGAGAAGAAAAATGTCTCCGGCTTGGACTCTCCCTTCGAAGACATCGGGCTCGACATCGACTGTGGTTCCCACGGCCCTGTTGATCATGTGGCGCAATGGGTGCCCCGCCGCCGAGGACTGTGAGCGCACCCGACTCAACGAGTTCCTGCACGACCGTGTGATCTCTGGTGAGGCGCTCAAGCCGACCATCGCGGAAGGGGTAGGCCCGGCTGTCGCCGACGTGTCCCACGATCCACTGCTCACCCATCACGGCGAGAGCGGTTACGGTGGTCCCCATTCCTGCTTGCTCGGGCTCTTCGAGAGCCGCCTCCCAGATAGTACTGTTGGCCTTATGGACCGCCTCGGCCATTCTTTCGCCCGGACCGGAGGCCGACCCTAGGGAGGTCGGACTCTCCTGAACGGCACGCGCTGCCTCGACGGACGCGACATCGCCTGCCGGGCGCCCGCCGATGCCGTCGGCAACGATGACGATGCCGTTCGGCTCGTCGAGGAGAAGGCTGTCCTCGTTGCGTCTGCGCTTCAGGCCAGGGTTCGACGTGCCGGATACCCGCCACGTGAGTGCCGAGTACGCTACAGGGTGAGAGGATGGGTGAGCAGGAAGCTTAACCGCAGCGAGATGTGCAAAAGCAAAATGGCTCGGGAACGCGTGGCCAGCAGTGCGGCCCAAGGGGACCCCGTGAGAGCATTCGAGAAGGAACTGAAAGAGGGAAGAGGGTTAGACTGCACGTTCGGCCGCAGGCAGTTGCCGCGCCGCGCGAGGGTGGATGACGAGAGGGTTGAGTGACTCCGCGGGCGGTCGACAGTGGGCCTGAGGTCGACCACGCCCATCTGGATAGAATGTCCAAATGGCTACAGGAACATGTGGACAAGAACTAGGTGTGCCGATATCTTGAATGGCTGCATACTATGCGCTTGCAGCGACCCGGCCCAAGACCGACCGGGCGACAGCTAGAAACCCGAGTACTAGGAGAGTAGATTTTCGATGGCTACGGCAAAACCGCGAAAGCCAGCCACAAAACCGCGAAAGCCAGCCACGCGAAAGCGGAAGGGACGTAATCCTCTCGCCGGCTTCGACGCTAGCATCGAAGAAAAGACCGCCCTGGATCAATATCTGAGGGACGTTAGTCGCCACGAGCTGATCACTCCGGACAAGGAGAAAGAGCTCGGCGCACTCGCTCAGAAGGGTGACCAGGACGCGATCCAAGAGCTAGCACGAGCGAATCTTCGATTCGTCATCAGTGTGGCCAAGAAATACCAGAACCGTGGCGTTGCGCTTACGGACTTGATCCAAGAGGGCAACGTCGGACTGGTTACGGCTGCACGTAAATTCGATCCCGAGCAGGGCGTGAAGTTCATCAGTTATGCGGTCTGGTGGATTCGTCAGGCGATCCTGGCGTCGTTGGCCAACCACGGGCGTGCGGTTCGGGTACCGCTCAACCGGGCCTCAGACCTTGCGCGCATCTTTCGCGAGAAAGAGCGCCTCAAGCAGGAACTGAATCGTGAGCCCACGGCGGATGAACTGAGTTCAGCCACGGACCTGACGCCCGAGTTGATCGAGTCTCTTCAGACTCTAAACGCGGCCGAGATTCGCCTCGATGCGCCCATCGGCGACAGCGAGGATTCGCAGTTGGTGGAGCGATTCATCACGGAGGAGGCCGCCGAGCCGGAGCAGGAGGTCGAGAGCCGGCTCCTGACGGAAACGGTTGGGGCCGCCTTGGGCACGCTTGAGGCGAGGGATGCGCGTGTGCTTCGCTTGTACTTCGGGCTCGAGGGTGAGCGCGAACATACGCTCGAAGAGATCGGCAACATGCTCGGCGTGACGCGCGAGCGCATTCGCCAGTTGCGTGATCGGGCCCTGCGAAGGCTTCGTGAGGGTGGTAAGGGTGATGCGCTGGAGTCGTTCGCGGCGTGACCCCTCGGTTGGGAAACCCCGCCCTCGCCGAGACGATGCCGTCTCGGTGGGGGGCGGGGCTTTTTTTCGCCCGTTACTCATCTGGCTGAGCCGATGAGGGGCATGGTCCACCAGGTTGGGGGTGGAGTGTATACCGTCGCCCTCGAGGAAGGGCACGTGGTGGAGGCGTCGCTCCGGGGCCGCCTCAAGCTCGAACGCCGTACCGGTGACCAGGTAGTCATCGGCGACCGCGTTCGAGTAGTGGAAGCGGGTGAAGAGACTTATGTGATCGAAGAGGTGCTACCACGAGCCACCGCGATTACCCGCAGTCGTTTTGGCGGGCGCTCCACGAAGGTTCTAGTCACCAACGTAGACCGGCTCCTAGCCGTCTTCGCTTCGAGTCGACCAGAGCCGAGACTCGACCTGATCGATCGCCTGTTGGTGGTGGGCGAGTTCGGTGGTGTCACTCCGGTCATCGTTCTCAACAAGATGGATTTACCAGGGGCGGGTGAGGTCGCGGACGAGATGTTGCGGATTTACGAGCCCTTGGGATACGGGGTTGTGACGGTGAGCGCGGAGGCGGGCGAAGGCCTCGCGGGGTTCGCGGAGCAGGTTTGCCACGGCATTTCGGCTCTTGCTGGTCCGTCAGGAGTTGGCAAGTCGAGCCTTGTAAACGCGCTCGAGCCTGATCAGGAGCTCAGGACCGGAGAGCTCAGCCGCAAGCGGGGGACGGGACGCCACACGACCGTGTCTTCCAGACTCATCCAACTGCGATGCGGGGGGCTGGTGGCCGATACACCGGGGTTCAGCGACATCGGAGTTTGGGGAGTACGTCAGGTTGACTTGGACCAGTGCTTCCCAGAGCTACGGACTCTTTCGGAGGGCTGCCGGTTCCGTGAGTGCAGCCACCTTCACGAGCCGGATTGTGCCGTCCGTGAGGCAGTCGACGCCGGAGACGTCAATTCGGGTCGCTTCGAGAGCTACCGGACCCTGTTTGAGGAAGCCGAACCCAAGGACCGGTAGCTTCCCGACTGTGGTGTAACTCGAAGGATGCCCGTGTCCGGATCATCGTCGACGGAAACGGGCCACTGGTATACCTCCTGAAGGGTACTCTCTCGAAGGACCTCTCGAGGTGCGCCCTCGGCCGCGACGCTGCCGCGATCTAGGAGTAGCACCCGGTCTGCGAAGCGGGCTGCGTGATCTAGATGATGTGTGATCAGAAAGATCGTCATGCCCCTGTCGGCCGACGACCTCAGCAGTTCGAGGATCTCCATCTCGTGCCGGATGTCGAGGCCGGCCGTCGGTTCGTCGAGCACTAGCACCTTGGGCTCTTGGGCCAGCGCCCGCGCCACTCGTGCCCGCTGTAGTTCGCCGCCGGATAGTGTCGACACGAATCGGTGTCCCAGCTCCCAAACGTCACAGCGCTCCATCGCCCGCTTAACGGCGGCCCGATCGGTCGAGGTCTCGCTTTGGAGTGGCTTCAGATAGGGATAGCGACCCATTCCCACGAGATCGCGGACCGTGAGGGGGAACGCCAAGGACTCGGCTTGAGCAACCACGCCGACCTCCCGGGCCAGGTCCCGTCGCTTCCAGTCGGAGACCGCGCGCCCGGAGACCCGGGTCTCTCCGCCAACCGACGGGACCATACCGAGCAGCGCCCTCAGGAGCGTGGATTTCCCCGATCCGTTAGGGCCGAGGACCGCATAGAAGGCCCCGGAGGGGACGATCATCGAAACCCGATTCAACGCAGCCTTGTCGGTGCCGGGATATTGAACCGTTAGCTCGGTCGCCTCCAGGGCTGGGGCCTGATCGGACGTCATCGTTGTCTTCCCCCCATGCTGCGCCGGAGAAGAACCAAGAACAGCGGCACCCCCACGAAGGCGGTGATGACCCCGATGGGAATCTCCGTGGGCGACAGAACAGTCCGTGCCACCACGTCGGCCAAGGTCAGGAACACCGCACCGGCTAGGAATGAGAGGGGGAGCAGGGACCGGTAGTCCGACCCTACGACCAACCTCACGCCGTGCGGGACGATCAGTCCGACGAATCCGATGACACCCGTCGCCGCCACACCCGCAGCCGTCAACAGCGAGGCCACCACATAGGCGGTTCGCTTCACGCTCTCCACGTTCGCTCCCAGATAGCCCGCCGTGTCTTCGCCGATGGCCATGAGATTCAGTGGTCTAGCCAGACCGGTCAGGAGAACGGCGGCGGGTATGGTATACAGCGCCACCGTAGCCACTGTGGCCCAATCCGCCCCGGCTAAGCTGCCCATCATCCATAGGACAGCGCTACGCACCGTCCTGGCATCGGAAATCGACAAGATGAACGCGATACAGGCGGCAAAGAATGCTCCCACAACGACACCGGCGAGCAGCAGTACTCGCACGTCTACACGGTCGTCGGCGGCTAGGGCTACTCTCAACACGAGCACCACCGCGAGGATCGCACCGGCGAATGACGCAGCTGGAAGGGCCCAGGAGTGGCTGGCCACCAACCCCAGAGCCAGGGCGAGCACTGCCCCGGTCGCTGCCCCTCCCGAGATACCCAAGATGTAAGGCTCCGCGAGCGGATTGCGGAGTAGCGCCTGAAACACGGCTCCGGCCAGGGCCAGTCCTCCGCCCACCAGAATCGCGAGGACCGCCCGCGGAGCTCTGATCTGGACGACGATCAGGCGGTTTGTGGGGTCGCCCCGCCCGGACAGAGCGGCGATCACCTCGGATGGCGAGAGTTCGACTGAACCAAGCCAGATGCTCAGGACGAACGAGCCGACCAGAGTCAGGAACAGTACTCCGGCCCACGTGGCCCTCCTCACGGAAAGGCCTCCGGGTGGATAAAGCGGGCGATCAGGCTGGCAGCCTCCCCCAGTCCAGGGCCCGGCACCTCCACCCAGCTCGGTATCGACGCGTGCTCCATGTCAATCAGGTCCGGGCTACCACCCTCGTCGGAGACTAGGACCAGATCGACCTCACGAGTGATCAACTCCTCCAGGCTGATGGGGCCGTATAGGCCCTCTAGGTCATCGAAGACGTTCACCGCCCCGCCGGAGACCATGAGTTCATCGATGTAGGTACCGGGGCCCGCCACCCAAGGGGGTTCGCCGCCCATCAGGTATACGACCCTGCGACGCGGTCGCCCCTCGACCCGCGCGGCAACATCGGCCAGGTTGCCCCGAATTTCTTCCAGAAGCGCGTCGGCAGCTACCCGTTGGTTCGTAATGAGCCCGAGACGTTCGATACTCGACAGGACATCATCGATACCGTCGGGCCGAATCGCGAAGTTGGGAATCCCCAGGTCGGTCAGCCGATCGGCGGTGGCTTGGTCAGACTCACCCTCGAACCGAACCACGAAATCGGGTTCGAGTGAGACCAGCACTTCGAGATTCGGTTGGAGCCCACCGCCTACCGAGGGCAGCGCCGCGAGCTCCGACAGCTGGTCGTAGTCGGTCCGGCCAACAAGTCGCCCACCGACTCCCAACGCGAGGAGTGTCTGGGTGGCCGACGGTACGAGCGATACGATTCTCGTTGGAGGTGCTTGGAAGCGGTGCCTGACCCCCGAGTCGTCGACGACTTCCACGGGGAACGCCTCTAGCGAGGTGTCGGAGGGAAACTGAGAAGCGTCGCGCTCGGGGAGGGCCGCCTCTCCGGCGCAGGCGAGATGCGACACGATGAGCGCGCACGTACTGAGTCGCAGGAAGGCGACAGACCAAGAGTTAACGAAACGCACTAGCCGTAGAACGCTCGCTAAGGCGTCCCGGTGACCGCGGGTGCGGGCAAGCCACACGGGTCCCGGTACGCCTCGGTCCAGACGCCGTCCCGCTTCTGCAACGCGGCGATCCACGCGGATGACTCCCCGAGTACTTCAACGACCACCTCTGATGTGCCGTCTTGGTCGACATCGATTCTCCCGAAGAACCGAGCGGCGCCCTTGCCGTGTCGATTCCACACCCGATGGTCGACATACGTCGTCTGATACCCGTTGCCGTCGGAATCGGAGGCCATCAGAAAGACCGAATAGGCGTTGGTCCCGGCCGGGCCGACCCTCAGCGAGTCACCATATACGAACGTCGCGACCACCGTTGGTGCGAGGTCGCCGCGGCCCGTAAAGACTTGGATGTCCTGACGGATGTCCAGCGTGGATTCCGGCCATGGGGAGCCCAGCGTCGGGAGCAAATCCCTCATCATGTTTAGCGAAACGATCCTCAGGTCACGAGTCTGGGTTGTCGGGGCGTAGGCGTCATGTGCCACTGAGGTCGCGATATCGCTCGGGACTGCAAGGAAGGATGTGCTGGCGGCAGCGCTCGGGGTCAACTCGATTGGTCCACGGACCTGAGGTCGGGCACCGCAGTACGATGTGTCAGAACCGTAGGAGGCGGCGGTAAGGGTGCCGACTCGGACCCCCTCGGCAAAGAGTGTGAACGTCGACCCAGCCTCGAAGTGCCGTTCCGCGAAGGTCCGGGCCCCTTCCACTTGTTCTGGGAGCGGGCCGAGGCCGTCCGCGTCGAGGGCGGCAATAGGGATCAGCCAAGCCTCTGATCCTACCCGGCGCCCCATATATAGGGCTGGTACCAAAGGCGCGTCATCCACCGCTGCCATCGTAGTATCTACGGTCCCTGTGGACGTCTCAAGGATGGTTGATTCCGCCGGGGCTCTCAGGCCCACGTCGATCCCACCCCATTCCACGTTGTCGCACGCCAGAGCGACCATTACAATCCCGAACAACGGGACCCTATGAAGGCCTTTGACCATGTGGAAAAGCTATCCCGGCGCCTGGGGGAAATCAAAGGTGCCGCTTGGAATTCGGACAGCGCGGTGTGTAATAGGTTCCCGGAATGCGGGGACTCTTTGAGGGCTCGCCTTGTCTGGGTACCGTCTTTCGTCGTCGGCGCAGCCGCTGCAACGGCCTCTGCGGCCGCTGTAGCCCTCCTCCTGTATTCGGGCGAAGGCATGCTCCGATCGCTGACGCTGATCATTGCTGTGGAGCTGGTTGCATTCGGTGTGGGTCTGGCCTCTCCTCCTGAGTCGGGGCACTGGCCCGTAGTAGTAGAAGCGCTCCGAAGACGCTGGCTTACGACGCTTCTAACCTTCCTTGCGGCGTCGGTGTTTACGGTGGCTTGGACGTTCGGCGACGGATTTGGCGCGGATGGCCGCTCTCAAGCACTTGGGTTGGCCATGTTGGGAGGTTTGCCTCTATACGCCTGTGGAAGGTTGCTTGCCGGCATCTCCACTGTCGCGACCGCTGTGGGTCGAAGTAGCCCCGGGGCATTCGCGTCGCTCGGTGCCGCGCTCGGGGTGTTACTAACGGGCTATAGCGGACTCTCTCGGCTGGGTGCCCCGTCCCTTCTGCTCGTCGTTCTCGTCTTCCTGTCCGGGGCGGCCCTAATGCAGGGGTCGATTCTTGGGGAAGTGCCTGTGATGACCGGCGGGCCCGAAGAGGCGGAGTCCGGGGTGGAAGACGCATGATCGTTGCCCATCTCTCGGACCTACATCTCGGATATCGCGCCTACGCTCATGTAGAACAGGGCCGCAACGTTCGAGAGACGGACGTTACCCGGGCATTCCATCAGGCTGTCGAGATGGTCATCGAACTCAAGCCGGCTGTGGTGATGGTAGCGGGTGACGTCTTCGACCGCCCGGAACCGCCCCACTCGGCCCTCGTAGCCTTGGCGCAGGGGCTTCAGGCGCTTCGAGAGGCCCTCCCGGACACCCCTGTGCTTCTGGTAGCCGGCGCACGCGATACCCCAGCGCCGTTGGGTGATCCTGGGCCGCTGGCCACGTTCGACACGATGTCCGCAGTCGAGGCGGTGACCGGAACCACCCGCTCGGTGTACTACTCGCAGTTGGGTTTGAACGTGACACTCGTGCCGCACCGGGCCACGCTGCAGGGGCCGCCGCCACCGGTAGCTCCAAACCCTGAGGCGCAGTGGAACGTGCTGGTTGGTTATGGATCTGCGGATGGAGGCGACGAGGCCATGCTCGCACTGAATCCCTCGGACTGGGATTACGTCGCACTCGGCTATGAGCACCATCGACGCCGGGTCGGAGGGCCGGTGCACTATGCCGGCTCCCTGGAGCGCGTCGGCCCAACGCCCTGGGAGGAGGCGGCCGAGGAAAAGGGCTTTCTGGCGTGCGATTTGGAGTCAGGGCGCGTTCGGTTCCATGCGATTCACGGCCGGCCTGTGGTATCGCTCGCATCCATTCCGTACGAGTCTAAGCGCCCTGAGCGCTTGCGGGAGCGGGTTCAGGAGGTGCTCGACGAGGTTCCGGGTGGAATCGAGGAGAAGATCGTACGTATTCGCATAGTGGGGCTTCCCCCCGAGCGGTTGGACCTGCTGCAGGGGCTCCTGCCCGAGTACCGGCAGCGGGCTCTTCATCTCGAGGTTCAGCTCGACGACGGTCCTACGGGCGGAGAGATGAGGGAGGAAGAACGCCCGTCGGTGCGGATGGCCACCCGGCTCGCGGAACGGTTGGCACAGGAGCGCGGTGGCTCTCCGGAGGGGGGAGAGAGCTTGGAGGACCTTGTACGGCTGGTAGAAGAATGCTTGCCTACGCCAAATGCATGAGGAGGATCGGTTGAGTAACGTCGACATCGGCGCGTCACCGTTTGACCAGGAGCGGCCGAGCTTTCGGTTGGGCCCTGGTCTTGCGGCGCTCGTCGGTGGTGATGGCCCCCTTCGTAGTGACGTTCTGAAGCGTTATGCCGGGCCGCTCGTCAAAGGTGACGAGCGACTGGCAACGCTCGTCGCTGGGCATGGTCTCGGTGAGCCTGCGCGCGCCTGGAGGCGTGCGACTCGGGTCCTCGCTCAGTGGCTTGGCATGGACGGGGTCGACAATGAGATCTCCAACCTGCAGGACGACGGCGTAACGAGCTCCGGCCTTACTTCGTTGGATTCGGGCGTGGAAAACTTGAAGGCCCGGGTGCAGGAATTGCGACGGCTTCCTGAGGCGGTCCGGATGAAGGAGCGCGAGGTCCGAGAAATGAGGGCCGACGCCGTCGAAGTGAATGGCGACATGGAGGTCGCCAATATGGAGTGGCTTCGGGAGAGGCAGGACGCCGAGACACACCTCCTGGCGTACCGGGATCGTGCCCGCGAGCTCAAAGTGCGACTGCAACAACTCGAAGCCGGGGGCCCAGAGAGCGAGTGCCCCACGTGCGACCGGCTTCTGGCGGAGCGCTTCGCGTCTGTCCTGACGGTGCTACGGGAAGAGTGGGAATCCGTGGTGCAAGACGGCAGTTGGTGGAAGCGCCGGCGGGAGCAGTTGGACTTCAAGCCTGCCCACCTCCAGGAGATGGAAGGGAAGGCGATCCGACTGCAGGCGGTGATCGAGGAGTGCGCTGAGGAGGTGGAACGTCTGCGTGCCCGCCTACCCGACTTGGCCGAGGCTGAAGACACGCTTGCGGCGGTGCAGGCGGCCGGAACTTCCAGGGATCGACGCAGGTCCACCCGTGTAGCGCAGGAAGAAGCGATCGGCGATGAGCCCGAGCTGGACCGTCGCCGCAGGTCCCTCGAGGCTTTGCGTGCAGAACTGCTCGCCGATGCCCGGAACACATTGGCCGCCCGGACAGGTCGCTACCTCAATCGCCTAACCAGTGGTGGTGTGCTCGGTGTCGGTCTGACCGGAGACGGAGAGCCGACAGTGGTGCGGGACGATGGCGAGCGACGATTGCAGTCTGATGAAGAGGTGGCCGCCTACCTGTTCGCGCTTCGCTTGGCGCTCATCCAACTGGCGGCAGCTCAGGGTGTTCAGTTCGAGGGTGTGCTTCTGGGCGATACCTTCGACCGCCTGGAGCCGGAGACAAAGGTTCGGGCAGTCGGGCTCCTCCGACAAATGCTCCCTCAAGTGCCGAGGATCCTGCTCTTCTGCCGAGGCGAGATTCTAGACACGATCCCCGAGTCCTTCGATTGGATCGTGGATCTGCGGGTCGATCGGTCTGGTTCGCCCCACACCCGTGTGCGGAGTAGCGGTGTCGGGAAGCTACGCGTCCACTGAGCCCGGTGGGTCTTCTGAGCGAATGCTCCCCGCCGCCTCCCGCAGAGCCGCTTCCACCCTTTCTCGATCCCGGTACTGCCAATCGATATGGTAGTGCCGCCCCGACGTGACCGGGTGACTCGGATTATCACGTCGCCCCCGAGGTCACCGGTCCGGAGGAAGTCCTCTACCGGGTCGTAGCGGAGGCCGGCATCCATCAAGGCGGCCTTGTATCTCGCCGCGAGTTCTTCCCGGACTAGATCACTACGGTAGTGAGCGCCGCGGTAGAAGGCACCTGATATAGCGTGGCTGAAGCTGGCTTCGTCGGGAAGCACCATCCGGAACCCGGGCCATCCCTCGTCGGCTAGATCCGGAAACTCGATGTAGCGCGGCCCACCGTCCTACCCCACCTCCTGAACGGATTCCCGCCCTGAACCCAGGATGCCGAAGGAGCGGGTGATGTCCTGCACACCCACGTACCAACGGTCCACTGTCTGTACGAGGCGGAGTAGGATCTCCGCCTCGATGTGACGGTCAGATCCGCTGGTTGTCGGCACGCCAGTTCTTCACGCGCTTCTTGACCTCGGCGCGGTCCGCAATTCCCTCAGAGATGATCGCGTTGAACAGGTCGGCGACCTCACGGTCGGAGGCGAAACGTAGGCCGATCAATAGGTCTGTGCTCATCCCCTGGATCGCGTCTCGCTTCTCGGCTCCGAGAATACGTTCGAGGCGATCGCGCTCCTCAATACGAATGACCCGGTCTTGCACGCCGAGCGCGAACAGTCTGGCGAACAGCATGACGATGACCACGCCGACTCCGAGCAGCAGTGACATGAGTGCTCCGACGGAAAACGAAGTCACCGCAACGTATAGGGACCAAAGTGTGTAGGCCGCGATCATCCCGAAGGCCACTCCGTGGAACATCGGCACGAATTTGGCGTGATTGTCGAGGTTTTGTGGGGCACCACTCACGGGATTCCTCCTGGCAGGGATTTCAGTTCGGAGTCAGGATATGAATGCGGTAGCGCCGCCGCCATACCTGATCGATCGGCGGTTCGTGCTCCAAGTTCGGCCGAGCAGACCGCGGGTTACCGTGCTAGGGTCTGCCAGGCGATCAGGCGTTCCTCGTAGGGAGCCGCCCCGTCCGGGTCGCCGGCCTGGAGTGCGCTCTGCACCAAGGCCGCATAGGCCCACGTGTAGTAGTACGGAATGCCGATCGTTGAGCGGTCGGGCCAATGCATCCAACCGTCCGGAATTCCGCCTCGGTGCATGAACACGTCATCCAGGAGCGTGCGGGTTCTCACGTCGTCCAGCCACGGCCCGGTTACTGGCGCGAGGCTGGGGTCATCCATGAGCACAGTTTCCGGCGTCAGATCAGGGGGACCTGGATTGAGCTTGAATGCCACACCCTGTCGGACCAGGTAGGAAGATAATCCCAGGGACCGTGCTGCGTTTCCGCTAGAGGCGAAGTAGATAGGCCTATCGTCGATGCTGTTCTGGATGATCGACAGGGCGAACTGCTGCCATGGGAAAATGACGGTCTCCCCGTCTATCCGGGCCACCACGGGACCGAGCCGGAAGTCGCGGGCCTCCTCCATTGAGAAGTACCCGGCCGGACTCGCCACCTGGTCGATGACGGTGTCTTCCAAAGCCAGCAACGACTTGAGCGGAGTCGTCACCGGCGTCTCCATCAAGATCCCGATTTTGCCCGCATCAGCTGCCTCAGAGGCGTCGTGTGTGTACATCGCGGACGTCAGGGCGGCCGAATACGGTCTCTGGCACACGATGACCGTGGGACTTTGAGCCGGGTCGATACCAGCAGGACAGGGGCGGGTCAGGTCTCTGATCTGCTTGGTGTACCACGGGGTGTTGAGGTATGAGGTGACGATAACCGTAACGTCACGCCGAATCCCTTCGGCCTCCTGGAGATACCAGAGAGGAAACGTGTCGTTGTCCCCATTCGTGAAGAGCACCGCATAGGGCTCCACGCTCATCAGCAGGTTGTAGCCCCAATCCCTGGCCGAATAGTCCCCCTTACGGCTCGCCCAGGACCAGTTGAGAATCAGTGGCACGAGGGCCAAGAGCAGAATGGGTGAGGCTCGAAGCCAGTTGCCTTTCAGTTGCTCTGTGAACCTCTGCCATAGCGCGGCGAGCCCGACTCCGGACCATAGCCCCCAGATCGAGAAACCGACGATGAAGAAGTAGTCGCGCTCCCGTACCTCGTGATACTGAAGACCGGGCTCCGGAGAGGCCAGAGAATAGCCGTACTTGAAGTTCATGTAGAACACCAAGCCCAGCGACAGCGTCGAAAACAGGACCAACGTGTAGAGCCCAGTAGCCGAATCGCGCCGAAGGTGCTGTGTCGCTCCAAAGATCCCAAGCCCCGCGAACAGGAACGAGAAGGGGAGTCGGGCCAGTGGAAATACGGTCTCTGGTCCGGCTACACCTCGCGCCCATTGCCAATCGAAATACTGCAGGAAGTTCGCGTACTGAGATCCCAGGGGGGCTAAGCGTGGAAAGAGGGCCGCCTTGTCGTATTGTTGTCTGGTTAGGGAGGCGGACAGCTCCGCACAGCCTGCCTGCCCCCACGTTACGATGCTGGTCAGGGCGCTCGTAACACTCTCACAGGTCGGGTCAGCTTGGTTGATTACCGGAGCTAAACCTGCCCTGAGCGGTAGGAAGAGGTGGATCGAGAGGCCGAGGAGCACCGCCACGCCACCCACCACGTAGAGTCGCCAGTTGAGCAGGGTCCGCGGCGACACGTAGAGGATGAACAGACCCAGGGCGGGAGCGGCCAGGAACGCCATCAGGTGGTTCCCCACCGAGAGCGCCAGAATGAAGGCCATCAGCACCAGAATGTTATCGTCTCGGCCCCTCCCAAGGTTTTCGCGCCAGTGGAACGCGAGCCAGGTCAACAAGGCGATCGTAAAGAGTGAGACGGTATAAACCTTCTCGTTCACATTCGACTGATTCCACACTGTGAAGGCCGTGGCGCTCACGAGCACAGCAGTCACAGCACCGACGAGCCTGAACCGTCGGTCGCCATCGAAGAACCCGAGCACGTGGTAAACAGCCAGAAACCAGAGGCCGTGTGCCAAACTGCCCATCAACGCTGAAAACAGATTGATACGCGTGGCGACTGTTAGCCCGAACGGGGCGAGGACGATGTCCCACGCCCTCGCCAGAACCACGAACAGAGGGTTTCCTGGCGGATGTGGGATTCCCAGGATATGACCGGTAGCGATGTACTCGCTCGTGTCCCAGAAGGCGGTCGTGGGGGCTAGGGTCAGGGCATAGAGCACGCCCACTCCGAGCGCGACCGCGACAGCCCAGATATAGGGCGGTCCCTCCACGGCAGGCCCCTGGGCGCCAGCGGGCTCGTCGTTTTTGACCAGCTTCGGGGCGCTTTCGCCTGGGGTGGGACTCATTTGGTCGTTGGTTCGAGGGCGGTTGTTCGGCTGCAAGATAGCACAGCGCCCTGCTACTGTGAGGACAAGAGCAGGTTCCCCCAGTCGTCCAGAGTCGCCTGCCAGCCTTCCGGAACCCAGGTGGTGCCACTGTACTCCAACACGATCAGAGGCCCCTTGAGCTCTTGACCCTGAGCGAGCGCGTTCCGCCAGATGCGGCCTGCCTCAATCCATCGTCCGCCAACGTGCACCTGGGCGGCTTCCGGGACAGCCCGCTCGGAAGACGCAGCGAGGCGCTCCAGCTTCAGCTCGGGTCCAGGCGCGGTGGCTATTACCCGTAGAGTCACGGCTTCAGCGGGACTGGCGTCCCTTCTATAGCCGTATCGTTCCTCGTGAAGGTCATGGAAGGCCGACACCCAGTTCGATCCGGGGACGCGCAGCTCGAAGCTCTGTCCAGCGTACCGAGCGTCGACCCATCGATCCAATCGCACCGTTGATTCGCTCACCTCTTCCTGGAGGATGGCGTCGAGGGTTTGTCGTTCCAACTCGAGGTACGTCTCCTCGATGCGTTCCTCCCAAGTTGGAGTGTCCGTGGACACCAAGACGGTTCGGGAAGCCTCGTGCGTTATGTCGGCCGCCAACATTCCGTATGCGGAGAGTAGGCCGGGCAGTGGCGGCACGATCGCGCGGGCCACACCCAGTCTCTGCGCGAGATCCGCGGCATGCAGTCCGCCGGCCCCCCCGAAGGCGACGAGGGAGAAGTCCACCGGGTCGTAGCCGCGTTCTACCGAGATGACCCGGAGTGCTCGCTCCATGGCCGCGTCGGCGACGGCCAGAACGCCCTCCGCAGCGTCTTCGAGAGTCGAGCCGAGACCTTCGGCGAGTCGGGAGAGCGCGGGCTCGACCGCCTTCCTGTCCAGGGAAACCTCGCCGCCCAGGAAGCCGTCGACCGGCAGGCGCTCCAGCCAAACGTGGGCGTCGGTCACCGTGACACCTTCGCCCCCACGCCCGTAGCAGATGGGGCCGGGAGCCGCCCCCGCGGACTGTGGACCCACCCGCAAGGCGCCGCCCGGATCGATCCGAGCGAGCGAGCCTCCGCCGGCTCCGACCGTGTGGATATCGATGACGGGCACGGCGACGGGCTGGCCCCCTATCTCGAGTTCTCGTGTGTGCAGGAGACTACCGGGACACAGAGACACGTCTGTCGACGTGCCGCCCATATCGAAAGAGAGAATCTGCTCGAATCCGGCGCGGCGCCCCCATGCTAAAGCGCCAACCACTCCACCTGCCGGGCCGGACAACACGGTATGGATCGGCTCTCGGGCAGCGCGGGCGACCGGTAGGGAACCGCCGTTGGACCCCATGATCCTGACGTGCTCAGCCCCGGATTCTCGATCCAGTCGTCCGAGGTAGGCCGACATGCGAGGCGCTACGTAGGCGTTCACGACCGTCGTGGATGTGCGCTCGTACTCTCGGTATTCGGGAAGAAGTCTGGACGAAACAGACAGCGGAACTGCGGTGCCGGCCAAGGCCTTGGCGACGGCTTCCTCGTGCTCGGGGTGTGCGTAGGAGTGAAGGAGCACCACCGCGATCGACTCACAGGCCGCGAGCCGGTCTGCCAAGCCGCTGAGTTCGCCTTGGTCCAGTGGCTCCACGACCTGGCCCTCCGGCCCGATGCGGCCTTGGATACCGATGCGGTCGTCTCGTTCGACAAGCGGACTGGGCCGGTGGCCGACCAGCGCGTAAAGCTGCGGTCGGTTCTGCCGCCCGATCTCGATTACGTCTTCAAAACCCGAGTTGGTCACCAACATGACTCTAGCGCCGTCGCGCTCGAGAATTGAGTTCGTCGCTACAGTCGAGCCGTGAAGGAGTAGGTACTCTCCCTCTGCGGTTCCGAGCATCTTTGCGACTCCCTCCAGTACCGCGTCTGCGGGGTCGGCGGGCGTTGAGGGTATCTTGAGGGACTCGAGACGACCGTCATCCAAGATGAGGACGTCAGTGAACGTGCCCCCGGTGTCGACCGCGACGATGCGGGGGATCTTTCCCTTCGTCGCTTCGTTCATAAATTCTCCAAGCCCCGACCCGGGTTCCCTCTCACACGATAGATGCCGTCCATGCAGCTCAAGCCCACCTTCGAAGAGTTCCGCTCAAGGGCGGATCGTTCCGGTGTTCTCCCCGTATGGAGAGAATTTCTTTTCGATGTGGACACCGCGGTCACCGCCTATCACAAGATCCGTTGTCCTCCGTTCGGTTTCCTGCTTGAGTCCCTGGTCGGCGGTGAGCAATGGCCGCGATACACCTTTCTCGGGAGCGAACCCGCCGAGGCATGGCGCCTGGTACAGGGTGGAGCCGAGCTTTAGACCAAGGACGACGCCATGCTACCGGACGAGGATTAGCCGAGTTCTTCGTAGAGGTAGGCCAGGGCGCGAATCCCTTTCTCGATGTTCTCTTTTGGGAACCACTCATTGGGTGCGTGGAGGTTGGCCCCCGGAAGAGAAAAGCCCACCAGTAAGGCAGGGGCGCCTAGTACCCGCTCGAAGTCGCTAACGATAGGGATACTTCCGCCTTCCCCTGCGAGTACCGGTGCAGCACCGAACGCCTTCAACAACGCTGAAGTGGCTGCCACCCTCAGCTTGTCGCTGAGTTGGGCGCGCCATGGCATGCCACCGGTGAGTTCTTCAACGCGGCTGGTGACTCCGGGGGGAGTGACCTTCGCAACGTGTGCCCTGACGAGATCGTATACACGCTCCGGGCTCTGATCGGCTACGAGCCGGAAGCTCACCTTTGCCATCGCCTTCGCGGGAAGTACGGTCTTGGCGCCCTCGCCGGTATACCCCGACAACAGGCCGTTCACTTCACAGGTAGGCCGGATCCAGAGCTTCTCGGGCACTGAGTACCCTCTCTCGCCACCCGCCAGGACCGCACCGACTCCGGAGCTGAAATCATATTCGTCGAAAGGCAGGTCCCGAATCGCGTCTCGGGTTTCGTCGTCCCAATCGAGCACGTCGTCATAGAAGCTCTCGATGGCGATGCGTCCTTCGTCATCGAAGAGAGTTGCCAGGATCTGCGCCAGTGCCATTCCGGGGTTTACGACCGGGCCGCCGTACACGCCTGAGTGTAGGTCGCTCGACGGCCCTTCGACGTGGATCTCACAGTAGGCGAGCCCCCGCAGCGAAAAGAGCAGGGACGGGAGTCCCGGAGCGAACATGGCCGTGTCCGAGATGATGACCGCGTCGCACGCCAATCGATTCCGGTTCTCATCGACGAAGGGAACGAGATTCACGGACCCGACCTCTTCTTCGCCCTCAGCGAGGATGATCAGGTTGACGGGTAGTCCGCCTCCGGTCTTCAAGTGCGCTTCGGCCGCTTTTACGTGCAGGTAGAGTTGCCCTTTGTCGTCCGCGGAGCCGCGCGCATAGAGACGGCCGTCGCGGAACTCCGGCTCGAACGGAGAAGAGTCCCAAAGGTCGAGTGGCTCGGGAGGCTGTACGTCATAGTGGCCATATACCAGGATGGTCGGGGCATCCGCACCGGCTCCGCGCCACTCCCCGATCACGATCGGGTGGCCGGGTGTCTCCGTGACTTCGGCTTCTAGACCGGCGTCTTCCAGTTTCGCTCGGAGCCACTCGGCGGCATGGCGAGTGTCCTGATTGTGCTCCGGCTTGGCACTGACGGACGGTATTCTTAGAAACTCGAAGATCTCTTCGGTGAAGCGCTCCAGTCCGTCACCGATGTATTCCTGGACATCACTCATGGCTGACCTTCTTCAATAAGCCCTATGGGGCTGGTTACCTCGAACAAGAAGGGCGCCGGCTTTTTTGGCCGCCGCCCCTGATGGTTCAACACTCCGTCCCGCGAGACGGGTCAAATGAGACCGCGAATACCCCACCGATATACGAAGCTCATCAGCACCGAGAAAGCGAGTGCTCCTCCCATGCCGCCGGCGCTTATCGCGAGCGGTTCGTCAAACTCGAAGATACCGACTCCCAACATGCCTCCGATGACGGCACCGAAGGCGCCGAGCACCATGAGTAGGGGTACGTGCCCGGAAGTCTCCTCCGGTCGTTTGATGGCCATCCGCATCAGAAGGCCGATTAAGGCCCCCATCACGATCCAAATGCCGATGCCGATCCAGTTCTCCATGGGTCACCGTTTGGGGTCAAGCGTGGTCTTGTTGTGCGAGGCATGCACCTCAGTTTGGAGAATCTAAGAAATCCGTCGGTCTGCGCCACCGGTGGGGGCGTTCGCATTGCGCCATGGAGCCGGCGGGCCTACGGCTGGGTCGTGAACGACGATGTGATCGATCTGACTAGGTATTTGGCCCGAACTCCGCCGGACTCCGAGCAAGAAGGGGCCCGTGGTAACTTCTCGGTATGGGGTGGCGAAGGGGAGCGGTCGCGGTTTGCTCTGCCCATTTGGCGGTCGATCTATCTGGTGGGGGGCGGACGGGGCGGGGGGGGGCAGTGCTCGAAGGAGAAGACGCGGTGCCGGAGTCCCTCTTCGTGCTGGACCTCGCTGCAGAGCCTGCGCGGACCGAGTTCGAGTTGCCCAAAATGCGTAGCGATATCGGTGGTGAGGTGCCTAAGCTGATAGAAGAGGGAGACGTCGTTGCGGTTTTCCTCGGGCTAGGAAGGAGAGGAGTTGGTTCCTAGTCCTAGATGACCGAGGAGAAGCTACCGAGCGGATAACCGTTGGAACTCGGGAGGACCTGTTGTTTCTCGCCGGTGAGTGCGCGGGGCTGCTGTTTTTCCGCGAACTGGCTGAGGCTGGGGAAGAACTAGGCTTGGACTAGAGGCAGGTCTAGAGCGCGCCTCAGCGGGCCAATCGGGCGTCAGTCGTCCTCGCCCATGGCATGTTTCAGCGCCTCCAGTCGGGCGTCGACGTCCATTACCAGGGGTTCGGGAGCCGGCCTGAAGTCATCCGAGGGGTCGTCGTCCATTGCCTCGTTGACTTCGATCTGAGCCTCCCGTTTGGCGTCATCGTCCTCAATGTCACCGGCGATTCGATCCAGTTCGGCGAACAGATCCTCGGCGCCGTCGATCGAATTCCGCGCTGCGGCACGCCCCGCTGTGGCCGTTAGTGTGTCTCGGTTATTTTCGGCGTTTTTGATCGTGGCAATCATGTCCTTGAACTCGCCCTGACGCATATCCAACTCTTCCTTCAGAGCTAGAGCCTTCTGCTCGTGGACCTCACGTCGGTGCTCGTGCTTTTCCGCGTACTGACGGGCCACTCGAGCGGTTTCTTCGTCGCTTATGTCTAGGGCCATCTTTTCACGGCGGCGGCATGTCTCGGCCTCGCGCTTCTCAACGTCAGTGACCTTGATGGCCTTCTTGATCGCCGCCTCGAGTCGCTGGGTCTCGGCCTGAGTGTCTGCGGCTTCCCGCTTCATCGCACGCAGCAGGTTGTCAACGGCCCCTGGGACGTCGGCGCGTTCCAACTCTACCTTGAAGTTGTCTGCGGCTTCTCGGAAGGCGCGGCGTAGGTTGTCGAACATAGTCTTAATTGTGGAGCGTCCGGCCTAGTTCAGGAAGGGCTCGATCCGTGCGGCGAACGAGTTTCTGGCGCGGTGTAGCCGGCTCTTCACTGTCCCGAGATTGACTCCGGTGATCTCGGCGATCTCCTCATAGCTCTTTCCTTCGAGCTCGCGGAGTCTGAACACCAAGCGGTGGTGTTCGGGCAGCTCCTCGACGGTGTCTTCAACCAAACGCCTTAGGAAGCGCTTTCTGTAGAGATCGTCAGGTCTCATCCGGAAGTCTTCGAACTGCAAAGGCCGATGGTCGTCGTCCCAGTTTCCGGTGAGGCGCTGAAACAGGATGAGTGGGCTGCGTGAACGGTTGCGCAATTCGTTCTTGGAAAGGTTGCTGGCAATCGTGTAGACCCAGGTCGAGAACTTTTTTGTCGTGTCGAACCGGTGGAGATGTCGAGTCACGCGAATGAAGGCTTCTTGCACGAGATCCTGTGCCCTATCACTGTCGCCGGTCTTGCGTGTGACGAAGTAGATCAGGCGATCGTGATAGCGCTCGTAGAGATCATCGAATGCACCCATTCGACCTTGTAGATGGGCGGTGACCAGGTGCTCGTCACTGAGCTTGGCGAGGGGTTCCTCGGAGAGGTAGGCGGCGAACTGTTCGTTCATGTTCGGCTTTACCATGCGCTATTCCAGTGAGATACGGCCGTAGGTGAAAAACTATCGAAATCAACGATCGAGCGGTCATTACCAATAATGATTCTCACTTTCAGGTTGAAATATGTTTAGTCCGGCACTTACCTACAAGGGCGTGCCCTTGTAGGAGCGGTGTTATATCGGCCGACGTGCCAACGTGGCCAACCGGTCTCCGTCCGAGAACCCGGCGTACAAGGCCTGATCAGGCTTCGGAAGGTTGTGTTGCGATGCCAAAGCACCCTCGGCTGCTGCATCTACCAGGGCAGCAGCCTCGTCTTCGATCGAAGACAGATCGGTGTCTGAAACGCCCTTGCTCTTCAGGAACTCCTCAAAGAGGCCGACCGGATCCCGTCGACCCCATTCTTCGAACATCTCCGCAGGGAAGGTGGCGCGAGCCTCCCCCTCATCGTGCGTTGCGTGACCTCCCATGCGAAAGGTTTCCGCCAGGACGATTGCCGGACCCTCCCCGTCTCTGCACTTACGCACCGCTAAGGTCGTTGCGGCCAGCACGTCCAAGAGGTTGTTGCCGTCTGCCGACCAAGACGGAATTCCGTACATGTCGGGCCACCGTGATATGTCTCCCGCTCCATGTTGGTCGAGCCGCGTCCCGAGGGCGACCTGGTTGTTCTGGATGATGAAGACAGCGGGCACATCCTTAACGGCAGCGAAGTTCATCCCCTCGTGGCAGGCCGCGGTGCGGGTCGCCCCGTCCCCCACCCAAGTCATGGCAACCCGATCTTCTCCACGTTGCTTGAAGGCGAGCGCCACGCCGGCCATTACGGCAACACTGGTCCCCATGTGGCTGATGGGCTGGATCACTCCGGTCGACGGATCTCCGGCATGGAGGTCCCGTCCCCCGCTGGGTGAGTCGGCCGTGGCGAGGTACGCCCTGAACAGATCGGCCATCGGCATGCCCATCATGAGGCAGGCACCTGCATTCCGGATCATGGGACAAACCACATCGCGGGTACGATCGAGTGCTGACACCGACCCGACCGTCACCGCCTCTTCGCCAGTGCCGAGCCAAGCCTTGGAGAGTACCCCCGTTCGCACCCACCGCTTGAGCCCGATGTCGTGCAGTCGTGTGAGCACTAGGTCGCGGTAGAGCTCAGACAGCCGCGATGTGTCCAACGAGGCGATGATCTCGGCACGTTCCGGATCGTCGAGAACCGTGCGTTCATAGGCATCGACCATACTCGGTCCCGGAGTCCACTCCAAGTATTCCGGTGGGTCGTACGCCGCGTACCGCTTCATTGTCG